>FPHM01000038.1_pt1 | contig 13474 bp, 9 predicted proteins | sample 1057441 | NCBI WGS metagenome assembly FPHM01 (sample SAMEA4473311, study PRJEB15554) | hydrothermal vent metagenome | biome: marine basaltic hydrothermal vent biome; feature: marine hydrothermal vent; material: water | place: Pacific Ocean | collected 2011-06-14/2011-07-23 | depth 1155 m | reverse complement strand
ATGTCTGTCTCTATATACTTTTTCAGTGATGACTCTAAGTTTTTCTTTATAATTTTTAATAAACAATGCTTCTGTTTTTATTTTCTTAGCTGTTTTAGTATCATAATTAAAAAGTTGTGTAGTACCCACACCATGAGCCCCACCAAGATAAGAATATTTACTTATCTCTAAAGTAAAACTTTTTTGAAATTGGGATAAGACTTTAATTGAAAGTGTTTTATTGTGTCCCATCGCACTTGCTACTCCCTCTTTTAACTGTTTTTGAACATAATCTTGTGCAAAACCTTTTGGAAATAATTCTTTTTTGATAATACCATTCATTTGCTTTTCTAATATTTTGTCACTAAGACTGATGACAGGATATCCACTATTAACTTCCATACAAAACTCAATGGTATCTTTAGCAGGGTTATTTTGACAAAATGTATCTTTTGTCTCAATTATTGTATGTGTTGCCATGAGGAAATTTCCAAATGACAAGAATAGTATTGTTTTAGTTAATATTCTCATTTTTAAAACCTTTTTAATTTTTGATAGAAAGTATATATTGTTTTTGTTAATAAATGTCAAACTAATATATTATTATTTGGTTTTTTAAATTTTAATGGGGTAAGACTGACGCATTCATCTGTGCGTATTGGTGGTATACTTCTTGATTTACCTACTAATTGCTTGGAAAATACGATGGTGTTTTGTGATGAAAGTAGGGTGGGCTTTAGACCACCAAATTAATATTTAAAAAAATAATAGCTCTTAAATGTATGCTGTTGGATAGATTGAGTGTAGTAAAATGGTGGGCTGAAGCCCACCCTACATATTTTTAAGTAGTTTTGTCTGTGACGACATCACCGATAGTGTAAAGACCTGAAATGTTTGTTTCCATTGTCTTTTCGTCCATAAGTGGCTCGTCCCATCTTCCTGTGTCAATTTTGGAATTGACTAGGAAATCTTTAGGGCTTGTTCCACCAAGAGCGAATACAATTCTTTCATAAACTGCGTTTGTACCATCTGTGAAGTTTACTTGTACTCTTTCTTCACCTTCATTACCTACAGATTCAACGCTTTCAACATCGACACCCATTTTGTTAATAAGTGTACCAGCATCAAGGTGCTTTGTTGTCATTTCTGTATTGAGTGGGTTCATTCTTGTAATCGTTGGTTTTCTGTAGTTAAGTGTGACTTTACAGTCTTCCATACCGTCAAGTTCAACCAAACCGTAAGCATATTCACCCGCAGTATCTCCACCACCAACAATCATTACTTTTTCACCATTACATACTTTAGAAAGGTTGAAGTTTAATCTTGGTCTAATGGCTCTAGGGAATTTGTAGCCTGGTTTATTTGGTTTACCCATTCTTCCAACTGATACGATGACATTTTTTGCTTTGATAATTTCATCTTCGCTTAATTTTACAATGAAAAGACCATCTTCATCTTTGACAGTATTCCAAATTTCTGTATCATAGATGAATTTGTCTAAAACACCATGACTTGCAAGTAAATCATCCATTTGTTTAATGTATTCTTCTTTTGAACATTCGTCAAAACTTACATTTCCTTCAAATTCAGCTTTTCTACCCATCCAGTCTTTATCTACTCTTTTACCTCTTTTGTAAAATTTGTGAATCATGTCGTTGTGTGTGGATGCTTTGTCAATGACTACAATATTATCAATACCTGCGAGTTTTGCTTCAATGGCACACGCCATGCCTCCAGGTCCTGCTCCAATAATTGCTATATCTACTACTTTTTCAGAAGCCATATTTAATTCCTTTATTTTTTTGAAAGAATATCATATATTATTAGTATTATTTATAATGATTATTCTATAGTAAATAATTTCATCTTAAATGACTCTTTTTGTAACAAATTTTAGGGTATTTTATAGGCTATAAGAAAGGACTAAAAGAGTGTTTTGTGGCTTAAAATATATTTTAGTGTTTAGCATTGATACACTTCTTTATAAAACAGCTTGTATTGCTAGACTTTATGAGAGATTACTAAGTGCTTCTTTGCTATTATGTCGTAGATTTAGCAGACTCAATTTTATAAAGAGAGTCATTAAAAAATACTTAGGAAATAATAATGGGTGAAGTAAAAACAGTAGAAAATATGGTTAGTATTACGATTGACGGTATGGAGTATCAAGCAAAAGAGGGTGAATTTATTCTTAATGCTGCTCGTGCTAACGATGTATTTATTCCTGCTATCTGTTACTTGACAAGATGTTCGCCAACTTTGGCATGTCGTATTTGTCTCGTAGAAGCAGATGGGAAGCAGGTGTATTCTTGTAATGCCAAAGTCAAAGAAGGTATGAGCGTGACAACCGATACGCCAAATATTCTTGAAGAGCGTCGTGCAATTATGGAAGTTTATGATGTCAATCATCCTCTTCAATGTGGTGTTTGTGATAAATCAGGGGAATGTGAATTACAAAACTATACTTTGGAAATGGGTGTAGATTCTCAGTCGTATATGATTCCAGATACCAAAAGAGAAACAACAAATTGGTCATCGGTCTTACATTATGATGCAGGACTATGTATTGTGTGTGAAAGATGTACTACCGTTTGTAAAGACATGGTAGGCGACGCGGCTATTACAACGACTAAGCGTGGTGGTGCAGTATTGGCAAAAGAATATAAAACTTCTATGCCAAAAGATGCTTATTCCATGTGGAACAAATTGCAAAAGTCTGTAATTGCTCCAAGCAATGGGACAGGTGAGACGAATTGTTCGGATTGTGGTGAATGTATTGCTGTTTGTCCTGTTGGGGCTTTGTCTTCTCGTGATTTTGTCTATTCTTCAAATGCTTGGGATTTAAAACGCGTACCAGCTGTTGCTGCCCATTCAAGTGATGGTTCTCAGATTTATTATGAAGTCAAACCTACTTCTATAGAAAACAGAGAAGAAAAAATCTTTAGAATTACCAATGAATGGTCGTATGTTTCTCTTGATGGTTCGGCACGATTTGCTTATGATTTCCAAAATACTACGGCGACAAAAGATGAAGAAGCCTTTAATAAAGCCATTGAAGCCTTCAAAAAAGCCGATACCATTCGTTTTAATTCTATGATTACAAACGAAGAAGCGTTAATGCTTCAAACGCTTAAAGAAAAAATGGGTGTAAAACTCTTTAACCCAGAAGTCAAAGCCTTTCAAACATTCTTGAATCATTATCAAAAAGCTTCGGGGAATGCTTTGTGGACAAATGATACAGATACGATGATGAAAAGTACAGATTTTGTGATTTCTATTGGGTCTGCTTTGAGAAATGATTCTCCTGCTTTGAAATATGCTTTTAATAATATCCAAAAAATGAACAAAGGGGCAGGGCTTTATTTTCATCCTGTAGGCGATACACTTATTCCTACTTTTGGAAAAACTGTTATGGCTTTTGAACATAAAGTAGGGCTTGAAGAAGCAGGGCTTTATTTGGTTTTAGATTTGTTTGCTGATAAGTCTAAACTCTCAGATGAAGTAAAAGACTATATAGAAAGCTTTAAGCGTACGGAAACAGAAACGATTAAAGAGAAAAAAATCACTACTGTAAAAGAGATGATTTTAGACGAAGCGACTGGCGAAGAAAAAGAAGTTTCTAAAAAAGTAACGAATATGGTCGAAAAAGAAATTACAGTGCTTCGTAATGGTTTGGTTGAAATCCTTGGTGGAAATGCCAAAACTTTTGAAGCTATTTTTGAAAAAATGATGAAGAAAAAAACTTCCTTTGCAATGATGTTGGGTGAAGACCTTTATTATCATGAAAAAGCAGAAAATATTGCTAAGTTAGTGGCACTTATTGAAGCCACTTCTGATATTTCTATTGTGATGACACCTCCAAAATCTAATGCTTTAGGTGTGGCACTAATTTGTGACCTTGATGATGCACAAGAAGGTTATACTGTTGGCTATAACGAAAATGCTGACTTTACACTTTCTGCTTTAGGTACAGGAGATTTGGACATTCCTGCGATGAACCAACAAGAAGGAACGCTGTGTAATATCACGAAACGCGTACTTCCAACAAACGCAGCTGTGGCTTATGCTGGGTATGAACTCAATGATTTGATGAAAGTCCTCATTGACGCACCTACTTTGACTATTGATTGGACAAAATATTTACCAACAGACAAAGGTTTTGAAGCTGTAGAATTTGATTCTTTGCCAAATGCCTTTACCAATGATGGTAAAGATAATCGTGGATATAGACTTGCTAATGCTTTTGTTGAAGTAGCGATGGCAGAAGTAGAACAATTTGACGAAGACGCTGTGTTAGAGGGAGAGATTGCATATAGATGTAATCCTGCTAGACAATTTAATGATTTTACAGACAAATCTCATGAAATATTTGAAGCCTTTGGAGTCTATGCTTCTGTGAAAAAAGCAGAAAGCTTGGGTGAAAAAGTAGAAGTGATTTTTGAAAATGGAAGTATTACTTTGGATGTCATCGCTGATGCAAAAATCACAGGTAATATTGTAAAAGTAGCAGACTTTAGAGCCAAAGAAGGTGTGTATGACCTTTTTGATGGGTCACGCTATGCAACCGTAACATTGAGAAAGGTGTAATATGGAAACAACACTCGTAGAACCATTAGCAGTCGCTTTACCACAAGTCACTGCCTTAGGTGTGATAATCAAAGCCGTATTGATTTTGGCAATTATCTCAGCATTGGCAGGATTTGGTACTTATGTAGAAAGAAAAGTTTTGGCATTTATGCAAAGACGACTAGGACCCATGCATGTTGGACCTTATGGACTCTTGCAAATCGCAGCCGATGGGATTAAGCTTTTTACCAAAGAAGATATTATTCCTCAAAATGCGAATAAACTTATCTTTATGATAGCACCGATTATCACAGCAGCCACGGCATTTATTGCCTTGTCTTCTGTGCCAGTCTTTCCCGATTTTACGATTCCTGAATTTATTCCTTTGCTTGGTGGTACTTTTGTCCCTTCTATTGCATCGGATTTGAATATTGGTATTTTGTTTGTGCTTGGTATGATGGCAGCTGGGCTTTATGGTCCACTTCTTGCAGGAATGTCACAAGCAAATAAATGGGGAATTATTGGTTCTGCTAGAACAGCTGTGCAGTTTCTTTCTTATGAAGTAGTCACGGGTCTTTCTATTTTAGCACCGATTATGCTTGTAGGTTCTTTGTCTTTTGTGGATTTTAACAATTATCAGCAAGAAGGTGTGATGTCTTGGATGATTTGGCAACAGCCTGTAGCTTTTGTGCTTTTCTTGATTGCAGGATTTGCTGAGACAAACAGAACACCGTTTGACTTATTGGAGCATGAAGCAGAAGTGGTTTCTGGTTATGCTACTGAGTATTCTGGTATGAGATGGGGAATGTTCTTTATTGGAGAATATGCCAATATGATTACGATTTCTATTATTGCTTCTATTGTATTCTTGGGTGGTTATGATGCTGCGTCTGCTTTTGGTTGGCTAACGATTATGCTCAAAATTGCATTTTTCTTCTTCTTGATGTTATGGGTAAGGGCTGCGTGGCCACATATTAGACCAGACCAACTTATGTGGCTTTGTTGGAAAGTCTTGATGCCACTAGCATTAGTCAATATCTTGATTACTGCTTTAGTGATGATGGTATAAGGAGCGAATATGAGTTTAGAACAATTTAAAAACAGAAATGTCGGTACACAAAACTATACAACACTTGATGTAGGGACAGCACCTAAAACTGCTACAGAGAAGTTTACACAAGTTGTTAAAAGAACCTTTAAAGGGGAACTTTTTGTAGGATTATGGGTAGTGATGAGAAATATGCTCAATGCTATGTTTAGAAATGATATGCACACGATTAAATATCCTTTTGAGAAAATGCCTATTTCTCCAAGATACAGAGCCATTCATGATATGCTAAGATTACTAGAATCTGGGGATTATCGTTGTATTGGTTGTGGTCTTTGTGAGAAAATATGTATCTCTAATTGTATTTCTATGGATACGCGTTATGACGAAAAACAGCGTAAAGAAGTGAGTGAATATACGATTAACTTTGGTCGCTGTATTTTCTGTGGATATTGTGCAGAAGTGTGTCCAGAATTGGCGATTGTTCATGGTGGAAGATATGAAAATGCTTCAGAACAAAGGGCAGGTTTTTCACTCTTTGATGATATGCTCACACCTATTGACAAATTGAATTTACAACAAGAGTATGATGGATTTGGTGCAGTATCGCCAAATGCTGATGAAAATATTAAACAAACGCCATTAGCGTACTAAGGAGGAGATGATATGTTAGATAACTTTATAGCATCTTTAATGACTATAGAAGGCTTTGCTTTTTATATTTTTTCGGCTTTAACTATAGCACTGTTTTTGGTCACTGTAATGAGTAAAAATGTCTTGTATGCCATGACATCTCTTGCAGCTGGAATGGTATTAATCTCAGGATTCTTTTTTATCTTGGGTGCAGACTTTTTGGGTGTGGTTCAATTGATTGTGTATGTAGGGGCAATTATGGCTCTTTACTCTTTTGCCATGATGTTCTTTGATGCGACACAAGATATAAAAGAAAAGAATACTAGTTCTGCTTTGGTCTTTTTATTGGGGGGAACATCTGCTTTACTTTTGGTCTTGATGTTTGCAGCACCCATTCATTCTGATGCTATTGTGGCTTTATATCCAATGCATGAAGGTGTAGGAAATGCACAAGATGTGGGTATGGTACTTTTTACTAAATATCTTATTCCTTTTGAAGTAGCAGCCCTTATGTTATTGGTGGCAATGATTTCAGGAATTATCTTGGCAGGGAAGAAAATGGACGATTCACTCACTGAAGATTTAGATGCAGATGATGAAATTAGAACAGTAAAGGATGAGAAATGATAGGTTTATCTCACTACTTAATCGTATCAGCGATTATTTTTTCCATCGGTTTGATGGGTGTGTTAAGAAGAAAAAATCTTTTGATGCTTTTCTTCGCAACAGAAGTGATGCTCAATGCTGTAAATATTGCATTCGCAGCGATTTCACATTATTATAATGATTTAACAGGTCAAATGTTTGCTTTCTTTATTATTGCGATTGCAGCATCTGAAGTGGCAGTAGGACTGGGTCTTTTGATTCTATTATACAAAAAACATGGTACTCTTGATTTAGATAACCTAGCAAAAATGAGAGGATAATATGGAAACTTTAGTATATATTGCACTTTTTGCACCTTTTATAGGCTCACTTTTTGCAGCACTTTTTGGGATGAGCGAAAGACGAATTTTTGTAGGGGTTGTCGCCTCAGCACTCATTGGTGCTTCTTTTATTTCTTCAGCAATTTTGGCTTGTGAACTCTATTTCACTGGAAATATCATTAATCTTACGATGATGGATTGGATTTCAGCAGGGTCTTTTAATGTAGAATTTGGTTTTGTGGTTGATCATATATCTGTAACGATGATGACAGTAGTCACTTTGGTTTCTACTATCGTTCATGTTTATGCCATTGGATATATGGACCATGACAAGAGTTTTAACAGATTTTTCTCTTACCTTTCTGCCTTTGTTTTTTCTATGATGATTTTGGTAATGTCTGATAACTTCCTTGGACTATTTATCGGTTGGGAAGGCGTGGGTGTTTGTTCTTGGTTACTTGTTGGTTTTTGGTATCACAAGCCAGACCAAGACAGAAAAGACAATCCCTCTATCTCTCCATCATGGGCAGCAAACGAAGCATTTATTATGAACCGTATTGCCGACCTTGGAATGCTTGTTGGTATCTTTATACTTTTTTGGAACACAGGTTCACTCAAATATGATGAAGTCTTTGCACAATTACCATATCTTGATGATACCGTTCTCGTGGGAGCTGCAATAGCACTCTTTATTGGAGCGATGGGTAAATCAGCACAATTTCCACTTCATACTTGGCTCACTGATGCCATGGAAGGTCCTACACCAGTTTCTGCTCTTATTCACGCAGCGACGATGGTCACAGCAGGGGTATTTCTTGTCATTCGTGCCAATCCACTCTATTCTATGGAAGCCGTTGAAGGTGTGTCATTCTTCATTGCCTCTCTTGGTACATTCGTAGCATTCTACGCAGCGTCTATGGCATTGGTTGAAAGAGATTTAAAAAGAATTATTGCCTATTCAACACTTTCACAACTAGGATATATGTTTGCAGCTGCTGGACTTGGTGCGTATTGGATAGCACTTTTCCACCTCGCAGCCCACGCATTCTTCAAAGCACTGCTCTTCCTTGGTGGAGGAAATGTGATGCATGCGATGCACGATGAGCTTGACCTTTTCAAAATGGGTAATCTTAGAAAGAAAATGAGAGGCACTTGGATTTATATGACCGTAGCTTCTATTGCTTTAGCAGGTCTTCCTCCACTTGCTGGTTTCTGGTCAAAGGATGCGATTATAGAAACAGCCTTTAACGAACATACTTATATTTTATGGGGAATGTTAGTACTTACAGCAGGTATGACAGCATTTTATTCATTTAGACAAGTTTTCTTGTCTTTCCATGGAGAAGACAGACATACAGTACTAGGATTTGAGCCTCATGAAATGTACAGATTTGTACTCGTAGCAATGTCACCTTTGGCAGTACTCGCCGTAATTACAGGTTGGTTTATGGCAGGATACAAAGGCTTCATCTATAACATCGGTGAGAGCGTTCAATATGAAATGAGTGAACACACGCATCACTTAGCAAGTACTTTGGGTCTTATTGTGATTTTCTTTGCACTTTCAGGTATTGCTTTGGCATACTTCAAATACGCAAGAACAGGTAAAAAAGCTTGGAAAAGAAATGAAGAGAAAGAACAAGGCTTCTTTTATAAACTTCTTATCAATCAATATTATGTACCTAAATTCTATGAAGAGTTTATTACAAAACCATATATGATGATTTCAGAAGTATTCTGGACAAAAGTGGATTTAAAAATTGTAGATGCAACCGTAGATAATATTGCGAAGTTCTTTTACCATACAGGTGATAAAACAAGAGCAATGCAAACAGGTAACCTTTCGAACTATCTCAACTGGATGGCTTTTGGTGGGGTAATACTATTGTTAATCGCTGTAATCTCAGCGATGATAGCGTAAAGGGGTTAAAATGGATAATATATTAAGTATATTGGTTTTCTTCCCAGCAATTGCAGGATTGCTAGGATTTGTAGTAGATAAGAACTCTATCAGAGCTTACGGTATTACTGTCGTAGCCATTGAATTCTTTTTGTCTATTTGGTTATGGTTCTCATTTGATATGGGCAATGCTGGTATGCAGTTTGTTGAACTCATTCCTTTGATTCCTGATATGGGTATTTCTTACTACTTAGGTGTAGATGGTATTTCTCTTTTCATTATTGTGATGACTACGCTTATGACACTTATCGGTATGGCATCAATGGGAGAGACTAAAAATATTAAAAACATGATTATTACACTTCTTTTCTTAGAAATGACGATGATTGGTGTTTTTGTAGCACTTGATGCGATACTTTTTTACCTCTTTTGGGAACTCTCTCTTGTGCCAATGCTTTATATCATTGGTGCTTGGGGTGGACCAAAAAGAATTTATGCGTCAATTAAATTTTTCCTTTATACCTTTACAGGTTCATTGATTATGCTTGTAGGTATGCTTTATATGGCGTATATTTACCATAATCTTACAGGTGTTTGGTCTTTTGCTATTAGCGATTGGTATGCTTTGGTCTTGCCAGTAGAGTATCAACTTTGGTTATTTTCAGCTTTCTTCATTGGTTTTGCCATTAAAGTGCCAATGTTTCCTTTTCATACATGGATTCCTTATGCTCACGGTCAAGCACCAACCATTGGTTCAGTGATTCTTGCAGCTGTATTGCTTAAAATGGGTACTTATGGATTTGTAAGATTCTCTCTCCCAATGTTCCCTGATGCAGCAGTCATGGCAATTACGCCTATTGCTGTATTGTCACTGATTATGATTATTTACACAGCCATGATTGCTTACGCTCAAAAAGATATTAAGCAAGTCATTGCCTATTCATCTGTCTCACACATGGGGATTATTATGTTAGGTCTTTTTGCCATGAATGCAGAAGGACTTTCAGGTTCAATCTTTCAAATGTTGTCTCATGGTATTGTCTCAGGTGCATTGTTTATGCTTGTAGGAATGCTTTACGAAAGACGACATACGAAAGAACTCGCAGAGTTTGGTGGTATCGCAGCAGTTATGCCTAAATTTGCCATTATCTTTGGAATTATGCTTATGGCTTCTGTTGGTTTACCACTTACTATCGGTTTTGTTGGAGAATTCTTAGTACTTCTTGGTTTCTATCAAGTCTCGCCAATGATGACAATTCTTGCAGGAACTTCTATTATCTTGGGTGCTGTCTATATGCTCAGAGTCATGAAAATGACTTTCTTTGGTCCACTAGACAAAGAAGAAAACAAAGTACTGAAAGATTTAAACAGAAGAGAAACATGGTCACTTATTCCTTTGGTAGCCATTGTTGTTTGGTTGGGTGTGTATCCTAAACCTGTGCTTACACCTATAGATAATTCAGTGAAAACACTCTTGGAATTCATGGATGAAAAAGCCATTACTCAAGAGGCAAAAGATATGATAAAAGTTGTTAGAGCAACGAAGGAGGCAGAATAATGTTAACACCTATTAATGTCAGTTTAGAGAGTTTAAATCTCATTACTCTTGCACCAATGCTTATCGCTATTGCAGGGGGGTTGATTATTTTAATTCTCGATTTACTCAATGATAAATTACATAAGTCACTCTATGTTATGCTTACACTCTTGGTACTTTTTGTAGATTTTTTCTCTGTTTTAGGGCTTACGCTCAACGAAAGAGGCTTTTTTGATGTGATGCTTATTGATGGGATTTCTATTATCTCTCAACTCATGATTATTCTAGCGTCTATGCTCTTTGTTACTTTTGCCTTAACTTCTAAAAAGTTCCATGAATATGCTTACCCAGAATTCTTTGCACTTTTTTTGTTTATGATTGCAGGTTTCCAATTTATGGTTGCCACAGACAATCTTATCTTGATTTTCGTAGGGCTGGAGACAGCATCATTGTCACTCTATACTTTGATAGCGATGCATAATAGAAGCAATTCCTATGAAGCAGCAGTGAAATACTTTACTATGGGTGCATTAGCTGCGTCTTTCTTTGCAATGGGTTCAGCTGTACTTTATGCACTCACAGGTTCAATTGAACTGTATAAAATATCAGAAGTCATGGCCACGCGTCTTCATGAAACAGAAATTATGATTACGATTTTTGGTTCATCTGTACTTTTATTGGTAGCCTTTGGGTTTAAGCTTTCTCTTTTCCCTTTCCATACTTGGGCTCCTGATGTGTATGATGGTGCATCTTCTCCACTTGCAGGATATATGTCTGTTGTACCAAAAATCGCAGCCTTTGTTGTGAGTATTAGAATCTTTGGTATGTATATTGATTTGGGTGTTGAATGGGTGCGTATTATGATTTTAATCATTGCCGTACTTACGATGACTATGGCAAATATCATGGCATTGGTACAAAACGATGTCAAAAGAATGTTAGCCTATTCTTCTATTTCTCATGCTGGTTTCATTATGGCAGCATTAGCACTAAACACCACAGAAGGAAATACAAGTATTTTCCTTTATTACGGACTCTTCATGTTTACGAATCTCGGTGCATTTGCGATGTTATGGATTTCTCGTCATAAAACAAGAAGATTTGACAAAAATTCAGACCATCCTTTTGAGAAGTTTTCAGGACTGGTTCAAATCACGCCAATAGGTGCAGTCGTCATGGGAATATTCATGCTTTCTCTAGCAGGTGTCCCACCATTTTCTGTTTTCTGGGGTAAAATCTATGTGATGAAAGCCACAGTCAACGCAGGATATGTATGGTTAGCCATCGTCATGGGACTCAACGCTGCTATCGCTGCGTTCTACTACCTCAAACTCATTGTCTATATGTTCCTCAAAGACCCTGCAAAAAGTGTAGATGTCGTCTATTACAACATCTCTAAACCACTGATGGTCATTATAGGAATAGCTACAGTAGCTACGGTTACAGCAATATTCTATGTACAACCACTCTTGTCTTATCTTTATTATATGATAAGTGCTAGTGGGTATTAAGTGTAGCGTAGGGTCAATTTATCTACCGTCAATGAGAATAGGTGGTCGTTAAATCTATAGCAATGAATTAAGAAATTTACAATAAAAATTATTTCTTGTAGGGTCGGTTTACCGACCAATAATTATAATAAATGGTCGGTAAACCGACCCTACTCAAAAATAACCCCAATAAAATCACATACAAAGTACTCTTCATGCCTAGTCAAAATAAAATCAAATCTATCCACGACAATACAGACATCACAGCCAATTCCAAACAATTAGCCTTACTCAAAGCACATTTTCCCAATTGTTTTGACAAAGAGGGGAACTTCATCTCTCATAAAATGGAAGAAATAGTAGGGAAGAAGGGGTTAGACCTTAGCCGTGAGAGCTATTCTCTCAATTGGCTTGGCAAATCTTATGCACGACTCCTTGCCAATGAAAACCCTCGTACGCTTTTGAAAGAAGACAAAATTCATAATGCCAAAGAGCTAAATAAAGACAGTGAAAATCTACTCATAAAAGGCGATAACTTAGAAGTGCTAAAGCACCTCAGCAATGCCTATAGTGAACAAATAAAGATGATATATATTGACCCACCTTATAATACGGGTGGAGATGGTTTTGTTTATAATGATGATAGAAAGTTTAGCAAAGAAGAACTAAGTAAATTAGCAGGAATAGAAGAAGACGAAGCCAAACGCATTTTAGAATTTACTTCATCCAAATCTAATTCTCACTCTGCTTGGCTTACCTTTATGTACCCACGGCTTTATGTGGCTAGAGAGTTATTGCGTGAAGATGGGGTGATATTTATCTCTATTGATGACAATGAAGTCTCACAACTTAAATTGCTTTGTGATGAAGTGTTTGGGGAGGAGAATTTTGTGGCACAAATTTGTCATAAAGCAAGAGCCTCAGTATCTAATGATAAAATTATTTCATCGAATCATAATCATATTTTATTTTATGCAAAAATACAAGAAGAACTTTTTAAGAGTAGAAAACAATTTGGGTTAAGCCCTTTGTTGGATGGTTTTAAGAAGGATGATGAGACTAAAAAAGGGAATCCTTACTATACAATGGAAGGTGTAACAGGATTTTTTAGATATTCTAAAGAAGAGATGCAGAAAAAAGTAGATAATGGAGAAGTTGTAAAAGTTGGTAATAACTTGCAAAGAAAATATTATTTGGATTATGCTAAAACAACTAGAAAAACTGTAACTACTTGGTGGGATGAAAAGCTATACACTTCTTCAGCTACCACACATTTAAAACAACTTCTGAATGGAAACTTTTTTACCAATCCTAAGCCTTTAAATTTAATTCAAAAGATGTTAGAACTTTCAACAACTAACAATGATATTATCTTAGACTTCTTTGCAGGTTCAG
>FPHM01000140.1_pt2 | contig 13549 bp, 13 predicted proteins | sample 1057441 | NCBI WGS metagenome assembly FPHM01 (sample SAMEA4473311, study PRJEB15554) | hydrothermal vent metagenome | biome: marine basaltic hydrothermal vent biome; feature: marine hydrothermal vent; material: water | place: Pacific Ocean | collected 2011-06-14/2011-07-23 | depth 1155 m | reverse complement strand
TCATTGCTAATACTTTGTGCCACAAGCTCTAAAAGTGTTCTTTGTATATCTTTAGGGGAAAGAGCTATAGAATATTGAGATATGATTTTATTAATCCACATCATATTAAACTTTTCTCTTCCTGTACTTTTAGGATAATTTTCTGAAAAATAAGCATCTGCCAACATCAATTTCAACAATCCTTTATCCACCTTACCCGATTTAGCCCATGCACCTTCTTTATCATAGGGTAGATTTTGATGTCTGTCTATCCAAGTATCCAACAAAACATTACCACAACCAATATCATAGCCGAACAAGACCTCCTCTCGTACAGTAATATTTGCCATACCACCAATATTTACCACAGCTATTTTATCTAAATTTTTAAACATAAAAGCATGAAAAGATGGAGCAAAAGGTGCACCTTGACCACCCAAAGCAATATCCTTCGACCTAAAATCTGCGACTACAGGAATACCATGTCTAGCCGTCAAAATATTTGCATCTCCCAATTGCATAGAAAAAGGATATTTCCCCTTAGGATTATGCCATAAAGTTTGACCGTGTAGTCCTATGGCTTTAATTTCAGAGCTATGCACATTCGTTTTTTCTAACAAAGCACCCACAGCTTCTCTAAACAAAATCCCCAAACGATGGTCCAGTTCCCCCACTTCTTTTAATGATAAAGAATCAGAAGCTATCATAAACAAGAGTAACTCTTTTAACTCTTTTGCAATTGCATATTCTAAAGTATCAATTAATTTACAAGAGCTTTCATCTATCTCACAAAGAACAACATCCACCCCATCAAGTGAAGTCCCTGACATAACTCCTATATAGCGTTCTTTTTGCAATACAATTTCTCCTAAATATTTTAATAGTTTTATTGTAAGCTTTCTTTACTTAAATATGTTATAATTAATCATCATTAAACAAGGATATTACATGAAAAAATTTAATCTTTCTCTACTCATCGTCACTGCCATCGCATTTATCGGACTCAATGCTTGTGCATCTAAAGCAGAAAATGGTGCATTAATTGGTGCAGGAACAGGTGCATTATTGGGTCAAGCTATTGGTGGAAATAGAGGTTCAACGATTATTGGTGCTGGTCTTGGTGCTATTGCAGGAGCAACTATTGGTGAGAATGAAGATAGAAGAGATGGTGAAGCTATTGGACGAAGTCAAGACCTTAAATATGGTATGAGATCTGGATATTAATCTCTATCTCTTCTAAGGGTAGGCACAAGACCTACCCCTACGATACGCTTATAAAACCTCCACCACTACCTCCCCATCTCTCACATCAAACTTCACCACAGACCCCTCAACCACTTTATCTTCTAATATGAGTTCAGCCAACCTATCTTCCACCACTTCATACAACGCTCTTTTCAAAGGTCTTGCTCCATAAATGGGGTCAAATCCTGCTTCTGCGATATAGGCTTTAGAAGTGTCACTCAAACTTATCTTAATATCTCGTTCAGACAATTTGGCTTGAATCTCTTGAAAGAGTATATCCACGATACGCGTAATCGCTTCCAAGTCCAAAGGATTAAAAATTACTTGTTCATCAAGTCTATTCAAAAACTCTGGTTTAAAATGTCTTTTTAGTTCTTCTTGTACGGCTTCTCTTCTTTCGTCTTTATCTGTAATCGTCATAATCTTATTAGAGGCGATATTTGAAGTCATGATAATAATCGTATTCTTAAAATCAATCGTTACGCCTTTATTGTCCGTGAGCCGTCCATCATCAAGCACTTGTAAGAGCGTATTAAAGACATCAGGATGTGCCTTTTCTATCTCATCAAAAAGCACCACAGAATACGGCTTTCGTCGTACAGCTTCGGTGAGTTGCCCTCCTTCTTCATATCCCACATAGCCTGGAGGAGCTCCTACAAGCCGTGAAGCCGAATGCTTTTCCATATATTCAGACATATCAATACGAATCAAGGCTTTTTCTGAATCAAACAAGAACTTCGCCAAAGTCTTCGCTACTTGCGTTTTCCCCACACCCGTAGGTCCTAAAAACATAAAGCTTCCAATAGGACGGTTTAAGTCACTCAATCCTGCCTTGTTTCGTTTAATCGCACGAGAAACGGCTTTGAGTGCTTCATTTTGTCCTACCACTTCTTCTTGCAAAATACGCTCAATCGCCAAAATCTTTTCTTTTTCGCCTTGAAGCATTTTGGACACAGAAATGCCCGTCCAACGGCTGACAATACTCGCAATCATCTCTTCATCTACAGAATTTTTAAGAAGCGTTCCCTCAGACATCATTTGCGTCCATTTTGCTTCTATGGCTTTGAGTTGTTTTTCTTGTTCTGGAATTTGCCCATATTCTATCTCTGCGACTTTACTCAGCTCACCCTCTCTTTTGAGATACTCAGCTTGGGTTCTTAGGCTATCAATACTCATCTTTATCTTCGCAATGGCATCAAATACAGCTTTTTCATTGTCAAACTGCCCTTGTAAACTCCTGCGTTTTTCTTCTACATTTGCTAGTTCTTTGGCAATCTCTTCTAGTCTCAGCGTATTTTTGTCGCTCTCTTCCATTTTCAAGGCTTCACATTCAATTTGAAGCGTAGAAATTTCTCTTTTTGATTTTGCCAAATCTTTGGGTTCAGATTCTATTTGCATTTTGAGTTCAGCAGAGGCTTCATCAATCAAATCTATGGCCTTATCAGGCAAAAATCTATCTGTAATATATCTATCAGACAATTTCGTCGCAGACACCAGTGCCGAATCGGTAATCGTCACATTATGATGGGCTTCTAGCTTTTCTTTTATCCCTCGTAATATTTGCAAGGCTTCATTCATACTAGGCTCTTCCACTTTGACGGGTTGAAAACGCCGTTGTAATGCTGTGTCTTTTTCAAAATACTTACGATATTCTTTGAGCGTTGTCGCCCCAATCGTATGAAGCTCTCCACGAGCCAAAGCAGGTTTGAGAATATTGGCAGCGTCATTGCCACCTTCTGATGCTCCTGCCCCAATAATCGTATGAATTTCATCAATAAACAAAATAATATTCGCCGATTCCTTGACCTCATCCATCACAGCTTTGAGTCTGTCTTCAAACTCCCCTCGATACTTTGCCCCAGCAATCAGTCTATTCATATCCAAGCTCATCACAGACATATTTTGCAAACTCAAAGGCACTTCTTTATTGACAATCCTCTGAGCCAAGCCTTCGACAATCGCCGTTTTTCCCGTCCCTGGTTCGCCAATAAGTATGGGATTATTTTTAGTCTTACGAATAAGTATTTGCATCATTCTTTGCACTTCTTCATCCCTACCAATCACAGGGTCAAGCTTCCCATCAAGGGCTTGTTGGTTCAAATCATCTGCATACTTTGCCAACGCTTCCAAAGTCTCATCGCCTGATTGACTGTCTATACTCTTGCCCCCACGAATACTCTCCAAAGTCTTGATATACTCTCGCATATCCAAATACTTCCCCAAAGTCTCTATCATAAACGCTTCATGAGCATTGGCAATCAACCAAGTATCCACAGCCAAATAACTGTCCCCTTGTTGCGTCATCACACCCTCAGCCAAATGAAGCGACGAAACCACACTTTGCCCAAGTTTAATATTCTCCTTGGTCAAAGAAGACACAGAAGGCAAAGTATTCACCCTACTCTTGCACTCCAACTCTATCGAAGCCTTATCCACATTCATTTTGGTTAACGCCTGATGCAAAATACTCGCAGAATTACTCAACAACGCCCACAAAAGATGAATGGGTGCAACTTCTTGATTTTTCGTATGCAAAGCCAAAGAAACAGCAGACTCAATCGTCCCTTGCATTTGATTCGTTAATTTTTCTAAAATACTCATAATATAACTCCTTTAAATGTGTGTAGGGTCGGTTTACCGACCATAGTTTTATCTACAAATGTCTTATTGGTCGGTAAACCGACCCTACATATCATTAGTAACATTTTTTTCCTTGATATTTCTGACATACACCATCGTATCCTCCCAACTCTCTAACTCTCCCAAGAGTTGCCTTTGATACACCTCATCTAAAATCACTTTAAATTCCTTAGACGGCTTCAATCCCAAAGCGATGAGGTCTCTACCTTGCAAAAGATTATCCAAAGGGGCTTGGTGGACTTTTAGACTCTTAGATTTTTCTAACATCCATATTCCTGCGTGGTAGATGCCTTTGAGGGATTCTTCTGTGGTGCGTCCTAAGAAATCGGCTTTAGCTACGATGATGAGCATTTCTATATTCACTTTTGTAGCTAGTCTTCTAAATGCTGAGGCTTTGGCTTTTCCTCTATAAAATTGTGAGGGTTTGAGATGGTGTTCTACCAAGGGCAAGAGTGCTTGAATAAAATCGTGTTCATCACTGAGTCTATACATGAAGGATTTTGTGGGGGCTAGTCCTGCTTCTTCGTGTCCTAAGGCTCGGATATTTCCCTCTTTGTCTATTTGTGTGTGGGTGGCTTTGCCTAAATCGTGGCATAAGATGGCAAAGAAGAATAGAAGCTTTTCTTTTTGGCTATAGTCTGCTTCTCTACATATTTTTGCCATTGCGTCTACACACATCATCGTATGAATCCACACATCACCCTCGGGGTGCCATTTGGGCGATTGTACTACGCCAATGAGTGCATAAAGTTCTGGAAAGTATTGTTCTACTATGCCTAAACTTCGCATAAGTTCAAAGCCCAATGAGGGTTTGGGGGCTTTGAGTAAGAGTTTTGTCCATTCCATATAGATGCGTTCTTTGGCTAGTTCTTCTAGCATTCTCTCTTCTCTCATCTTTTGACATAAGGCAAAAGTCTCATCAGCCAAAGCATACTCAAATCTTGCGACAAACTGTACAGCCCTATACACACGCAAAGGGTCTTCTACAAAGGTTTTGCTATCAATATGTCTTAGGGTTTGCTTTTTTATATCTTCTAGTCCCTCAAAAGGGTCTAAAAAGGTTTTCTCTAAAATATCATAACCAATGGCATTGATTGTAAAGTCTCTACGCCTAGAGGCTTCTTTGAAGCTTAAGTCTCCATTGATTTGTATCTCAAAACCACGATGACCCTCTGCTATTTTACGCTCTTGTCGTGGAAAAGAAAAATCATATTCATCTTCTCCATAAGAAAACTTTAATACTCCAAAACTCTTGCCTACAAGATTAACTGAACCATGATTTGCAAGTATTTTTATTAAAGTATTCATGTCTTGAAGTCCATACACCTCCACATCATAGTCTTTGTTATCAAGTGTTAAAAAATAATCGCGTACTGCACCACCGACTAGAATAGCTTTAGCATTTTGTCTATGAAGTTCTTGGGCTAAGTCTTCTAAGATTTGGGGGACATACATCATTTTACAAATCTATAGCATACTTTTTTAGCGTATCCAAATCAATAAGTTCTAGCATTTTAAGATGTGTGGCATGAATAAAAATAGGAGGTGCAAAACCCTCTTTAACTGCTTTGACAAAAGAATGTCCACCCAAACACCAACTTTCCCCTACTTTGACTCCTGCAAAACTGTATTGAGGCATAGGAGTTGAAAGGTCATTGCCCACTTTTTTGCTATAAGCCAAAAATTCCTCTGTGGCATAAATACACACAGCGTGAACAGCTGGATTATGTTTACCCGTATTACACGCACCATCTCTATGAAAACCTGTGAGAGGCTTTAAACTACATGGCTCTAAAGGCTCTCCTAATACATTGATTGATTTATCCATTTGTCTATTCCTTCAAATATTTTTTACTAATTATACAAGAATTGACATAAATCAACCTATATTTATTAAATACTATGCTAGAATCGTATTTAAATTATTTGACAAAAAACGATAACAAAGGAAATATTATGAATGAAGCCACAAAAGCGATTATAAAAGCCACAGCCCCTGTACTAAAACAACATGGTGAAGCCATTACCAAAGAGATGTACACTATTATGTTTACAAATCACCCAGAAGTAGAAGCCCTTTTCGCAGATTCTGAGCCAGACCAACACAAAAAACTAGCAGCTGCCGTCTATGCCTACGCTGCGAATATTGACCAACTAGATAAACTAGCTAAGGGTATTGAAAAAATGGTTTCAGCCCATGTCAAAACAAAAGTACAACCTGAACACTACCCAATCGTTGGGGCATCTTTACTTCAAGCGATTAAAAATGTCTTAGGCGACGCAGCGACCACAGAAATCATGGACGCATGGGCAGAAGCTTATCAATTTTTGGCTGAGGTGCTTATTGAAAAAGAGAAAGAGAGATATGCTTCACTTAAAGCGTAACTGATGTTACGCTTTATGTAAAGAACTCTATTTATTTATAGGTGTTAGGATAGGCACAAGACCCACCCCTACGAAAAATGCTTTGTAGGGGCAATCCCTTGTGGTTGCCCTTGAATTGAGATAAAAATATATTCTACTACACAATAACTACAGATTCATAGGCTACAATGTGCCTATGAATTATACTATCTCACCCGAATTTACCCCCATCATTGATGCGATTGAGACACATCTCATTGGCAAAAAAGAAGTTATTGCTTTGTGTTTGGCTACTTTTTTTGCACGAGGTCACTTGCTTTTGGAAGATATTCCAGGGGTTGGAAAAACGACCCTTGCCAAACATCTTGCACAAGTGCTTGGTTTGCCTTTTGGACGCATTCAATTTACTTCTGATATGTTACCTTCTGATATTTTAGGTATTAACTATTATAATCAAAAGCAAGGCGACTTTGTATTTAAAAAAGGGCCTATTTTTTCTTCTTTTTTACTCGCAGATGAAATCAACCGTTCTATGCCAAAAACCCAATCGGCTTTGCTTCAAGCTATGGAAGAAGGCATTGTGACTATTGATGCAGTCGCTCACAAACTCTCACAACCTTTCTTTGTCATTGGCACACAAAACCCTCATGAAGAAGTCGGCACTTTTCCTTTGCCCAATTCTCAGCTGGATAGATTTATGTGTTCTTTTGGTATTGGTTATCCTGATAAAATCTCAGAAAGAGCCATACTAAGAGGCGATACAAATCACACAGATAGTAAAAGTGAAACCATGCTAAGCCCAATAGAAATTGCAGACTATCAACAAAAAGCCTCGGAAGTCACTTTGAGTGATGCTCTTTTGGATTTTTTGCAAGAGATTATTGCTTACACAAGAGAATCTGGCAAATTTGAATATGGACTTTCTACGCGTGGGGCATTGTCTTTGACTGCCATGATAAAATCTTGGGCAATGTTACAAGGACGCACTTATGCCACGCCTGATGATGTACAAATGATTATGCCAAAAGTCTGTGTGCATAGATTGGTCTTTAAAGAAGGCAATACCACCGTTAAGAGACTAGATGTTGAAATCTTTACGCACATTCATTCAGATACATAGAAGTATCAAACAACATGCCACGGTCTATTCGGCTGTGGTGGTTGTCTTGCTTTTTGGGCTTTTTTTGGAAGCGTATATGCATGATTTTAATTTAGTCTATATTACCTTGTTTTTTGTCTTTTCTATTGCTTTTTCAGCTGGACCTTTGGGAGTATTGAATCTAGGTAATGTGAGAGCTAAGTTTGAGAGTTCTCATAGGTTTTTTGCCCATGAAGAAAGCAGTATTACACTTAAAGTACAGAATATATCAGAAAGCACTTCTTGGGCGATATTGCTTTATGGACAAGACGCTTCAGCACCTTTACCTCAACTCAAAGGCAAAGCCCATATGCTTTTGCATCTTCCTTATACAGCAGAAAAAAGAGGCGTATTTGTCTATGAAAATTGCTATTTAGAAAGCCGTTATCCTCTTTCTACGGCGAGACTGACACGCCCTGTTGATGGGGAATATAAAGGCATAGCCTATCCTCACCCCAAAGGTAAATCCCTAGAAGCTTTTTTAAACCAAGAAGAAACACATTATGGCGAAGAAAAAGAATTTGATGGCTTGGCTGTCTATGATGGTTCGCAAAAGCTTTCTCATATTCATTGGGCTTCTGTAGCAAAAGGAGAACTCTCGGTCAAGACTTTTATCAAAGAAATACAAACAGCCAATTTGGTTTTTGATTTTTATAAAGCAGGGAAAAATGACGAAGCAAGGCTCTCACAACTTTGTCTTTGGGTCTTGGCTTGTGAAAAAAAGCGTCTAGCCTTTGCTATCAAAATGCCAAAAAAAGTACTCTCAAGCAAAAAGGAAAGCATTGATGAAATTCTCACCCTCCTCGCTAAATACTAGACTTTCTAAGCCTATTTCTTCTTTGGGTCTCATTGATATGGCGTATATCGTCACGCTTCTCCCCCTTTTTGTGATGCTCAAAATCCCTATGATTGCTTTTTTATTTATGATTATATCTTTGCTTGTTTTTAAGAAGTCTCCTGCTAAAAATGCCTTAGTTTTTTTGGTCTTCATGCTTGGGATTCTTGCACTCTTTCTTTCTTTATACGGAGCATTCTCTTTTTCTGGACTTTCTCGTCTGAGGATTTTCTTGGAATTGCTTGTGTATATTCTCATTGTCGTCGTCTCCATGCAAAGATTGACCCAAAAAATTAATTTTTATTTACTTATTTCTCCTTTTTTATTTTTGGCACTGTCTTTGTTCTTTTATCATGGTATGCTTATGCTAACTTATGTGGTTTTTGAAATTTTCTTTTTATTATGGATGGTTTTATCTCACAGAATGGAAGGTAAACTCATTGAAAGTTTTTCTACTTCTATGGTCATGTTTATGTATTCTTTGCCTTGGGTAGTAATATTATTCATCTTCTTTCCTCGCATCTCTTTTGAACACGCTTCTTATGGATTTAAAGGCGAAAATATCCAAAGAATGGGACATGATGGCACGATGTTTTTAGATGGCAATGCCCTACTTGTCCCCTCAAACCGTATTGTCATGGAAGTAGGATTTGAAAGTGATGTGCCTCCTGCGTCTATGCTTTATTTTAGAGGTTCTATGCTTTATGTGGATAAAAAAGACCATTGGGAAGGATTGCCGTCTTATTTAAAGCGAAAACCTTTTGTCCTTCCACAAAGTACAGAGGCTACTATAAACTATAAAATTACCTTATATCCTACACAAAAAAAATGGCTGTATATGCTTGATATGCCCTCAACTCTTGTGGATAAATCTAGCATAGATGCCGACCTCATCTCTACAGTAAAAAAAGATATTAAAGACCCTATACATTATGAGGGTTCTTCTTCTTTGTCTGCTTTTTATAAAATACCACTAGAAAAAGCGATTCAAAAATATACCACAGCTTATAATCAAACACAAAATCCACAAGTGTATGAAAGAGCCTTAGAAATACAAAAAAAATATAGCAATGTCTCTCATCGTGCTACAGCCATAGAAAACTTTTTTAAGGCACAAGAGCTTACTTATACACTAAAACCTGATGCTTTAGATACTAACCGTAGCAGTGATAGCTTTTTATTTGACAAAAAAAGAGGTTATTGTGTACATTTTGCTTCCTCTTTTGTGACCATGGCTAGAATGTCAGGTATTCCATCACGCATTGTGACAGGATATAAATCTGATGGTAGTGATGCTATGAAAAATTATCTCGCTGTAAGAGAAAAAGATGCACACGCTTGGGCTGAACTTTATATTAATGGTGCATGGACACGCTTTGAGACCACGGCTACGGCGACTTATATAGATGAAGACTCAGAAGCATTACTCAATCAAAAAAGCCATCCAATCATAGAAAAAATCAATCTTTATCTTATGTATATCAAATACCAAGTAGAGACTTGGATACTGTATTATTCTCATATAAGACAACTTGAACTTTTGGCTTATGCGAAAGCCAATCCTTCATTTATTGTGGGTTTTGTTACTAGTATTATTGCTTTACTTATCATTTCTTTTATGATAGTGGGTTATTTTAGACGACCTCGTTATTCTTCTAAGGCTTTAGAAATCTTAGCTCCTTTAGTCAAGAGTTTAGAAAAAAAGGGCTATAGTCGTGAGGATAATGAAAGTATTCTTGAATATTATAGATAAAGAAAAAGATTTTACACATTTAAGTCAAGTAGATAGATTTTATGAAGAAATATCTTATGCACAAAAGCATTCAAAAATACGAATACAAAAGTTGAAAGAGGCTGTGAAGAAAAGTTTAAAAGCCATCTCTTAGATAGTTTTTAATAAAATATTACATAAACTTGGAAAGATAGCTATTATATGATTAAAAAAAGTAAGAAAATTATACTCGCAGGGATTTTATCCACTGTGACCACTGCCTATTTATTTGGTTCTTTTGCAGAAGCCAAAGATAGCAAAGCACAGCCTTCTACAGCAAAAGAGAAATTAGAAGCCTATATCAAATTTACACAAATTTTGTCTGTGATTGAAGCACAATATGTAGATGAGGTCAATACCACAACTTTAGTAGATAAAGCACTTGATGGACTTTTGGCTAACCTTGATGCCCATTCTAGTTTTATGAATACTAAAGCCTTTAAAGAGCTTACGGTACAAACTAAGGGTGAATTTGGTGGTTTGGGTATTTCTATTGGTATTAAAGAAGGGGCTTTGACTGTTATTGCACCTATTCAAGATACACCTGCTTTTCATGCAGGAGTGAAAGCTGGAGATATTATTTTGAAAATTAATGAAGTCTCTACCATTGGAATGAATATTGATGATTCTATTAAACTCATGCGTGGAAAGCCTAAGACTTCTCTTGTTTTGACGATTATTAGAAAAAAAGAACCTAAACCTCTTAAAATCAAAATTACTAGAGATATTATTAAAATTCAATCGGTGTATAGCAAGACTATTGAAGATAAGCTTTTATATATTCATGTCACTTCTTTTGATCAAAAAGTAGTGAGAGATGTCAAGAAATCTATAGCAGAACATAATAATACCCAAGGAATTCTTCTTGATTTGAGAAATAATCCAGGAGGATTGCTGAATCAAGCTGTAGGTTTGGTAGATTTATTTGTAGAGGAAGGTGTGATTGTTAGTCAAAAAGGCAAAATGAAATCTGAAAATATTGTTTATAACGCTACGAAAAAAGATTCTGATACCAATACTCCTATCGTTGTTTTGGTCAATGGTGGGTCTGCTTCTGCTTCTGAGATTGTCTCAGGTGCATTGCAAGACTTTAATCGTTCTATTGTCATCGGTGAAAAGACTTTTGGGAAAGGTTCAGTTCAAGTCGTTATGCCTATTGGCGAAGAAGAGGCACTGAAACTCACTATTGCTAGATATTATTTACCTTCTGGTCGTACGATTCAAGCTGTGGGTGTGACTCCTGATATTATTGTACATCTTGGTAAAATTGAATATCAAGAAGACCCTGTGCTTATTAAAGAAAGAGATTTAAAACAACACCTTACAAGAGAACTAGAAAAAATAGATGGGAATACTATTATTACAGAAGTACAACTCTATAAAGATGCACAACTCAAATCAGCCGTAGATATACTCAAAGCACTAATCATCACAAATCATCACACAAAAGGAAATAGATAATGACAAAAAGAGAACTTCTTTATGAGGGAAAAGCGAAAAAAATATGGAAAACAGAAGATAAAAATCTTCTTATTTCTGAATTTAAAGATTCGCTTACAGCATTTAATGGTGAAAAGAAATCAAGTGAAGCAGGAAAAGGTGCATTGAATAACCAAATTTCTACCGAACTTTTTAAATACTTAGAAGAAAAAGGTATTCCTACGCATTTTGTCTCTATGATTGATGAGAATAATATGCTTCATAAATCTGCTGAGGTTATTTATATTGAAGTGATTGTAAGAAATATTGCTACAGGTTCACTTTCTAGAACTTTAGGGATTAAAGATAAAACAGTACTTCCATTTACCTTGGTAGAATTTGATTATAAAGATGATGATTTAGGTGATCCAAAATTGAATGACCAACACTGTCTTATCTTGAACTTAGTAAAAAATACAGATGAACTTGATTATATGCGTTTTATGGCTAGACGCATCAACACACTTCTTACAGAATTTTACGACACACTTGATATTAAAGTTGTAGATTTTAAATTAGAATTTGGTAGAGACCAACATGGAAATATTATTTTAATTGATGAACTTAGCCCTGATAATTTTAGACTTTGGGATAAGTATACAGATGAGAAGCTTGATAAAGATAGATTTAGACAAGGTCTTGGTGGACTTACTGAGGCTTATAAACAAGTCCTTGATAGAATAAGAAATAGAGGAGAAGCATAAATGAAAGCCACAGTCAATGTATTTTTAAAAGAGGGTGTCCTTGACCCACAAGGAAAAGCAACACATCATGCACTGGATTCTTTAGGATGTACTGGTGTTTCTGATGTGCGTATTGGAAAACAAATTATTCTTGAACTTGAGACACAAAATGAAGAAGAAGCAAGAAAAGAAGTTACGCAAATGTGTGAGACGCTTCTTGCCAATACTGTTATTGAAGATTATACTATAGAGTTGAACTAGATGAAAGTTGCAGTCTTAAGATTTCCTGGTACAAACTGTGAATTTGATACGCAATATGCCTTTGAAAAACTTGGGCATAGCACAGTACTAATATGGCATGAAGACAAAAAACTACCAGAAGATATTGACCTTGTTGTAGTCCCTGGTGGATTCTCTTATGGAGATTATTTGCGTTCGGGTTCTATTGCGAGATTTTCACCTATTATGCAAGATGTGAAAACTTTTGCTAGTGATGGTGGAAAAGTTTTAGGCATTTGTAATGGTTTTCAAATTCTTACAGAAGCAGGACTCTTAGAAGGTGCATTGAAACGGAATAATAACTTACATTTTATTTCTAAGCATCAAAATCTTTGTGTTGTTAACAATGATAATAGCTTTTTAAATAAGTGTGAAAAAGGCGAAGTGCTAACTATTCCTATTGCTCATGCAGATGGAAATTATTATATTGATGAGGTAGGTCTTCAATCTTTAGAAGAGAATAATCAAATTTTATTGCGTTATTCTAATGCCAAAGGCGAAGCTGTTGTGGTCAATGGTTCTGTGACTTCTATTGCTGGAATTTGTAATAAAAATAAGAATGTTTTTGGTCTCATGCCTCACCCAGAACGCGCTTTAGAAAGTATTTTAGGCTCTGAAGATGGCATTAAAATGCTTCAAGGTTTTGATATATAATGAAACGCCTCTTACTGGTATTTGTAGTACTTTTTAGCTATTTTCTTCAAGCACAAGTAGAATACAAATACTCGTATGTTCCCAAAAATGTGTATGAAACACAACTTTTTCCTATTACTGTTATTGGTATAGGGGCGACTTCTGCTACTTCTGTAGAATTTCTTTTTGATGCCTCTAGTGATATTCATCCTATTAGCAATGCACCTCTAGTCATACGCAATGGTAATGATAGCTTTTATACTTTTTATTTTAAAGCCCAAAATACAGATATTCATATTCCTGCTTTATCTATTCAATCTTCAAATACTGAAAATATTCTTCCTCAACAAACTATAAGTATAGAAGTATTAGAAGAACGAAAAGATTTTTCGGGTGTTTTGGCAACAGATTTTAGTATCAAGAATTCACAAGTGTCTAATTATGATGAAAATAACAGTATGCTTACCTTGTCTATTGAAGCCTTTGAAGCCAATATAGAAGAT
>FPHM01000180.1_pt1 | contig 13881 bp, 16 predicted proteins | sample 1057441 | NCBI WGS metagenome assembly FPHM01 (sample SAMEA4473311, study PRJEB15554) | hydrothermal vent metagenome | biome: marine basaltic hydrothermal vent biome; feature: marine hydrothermal vent; material: water | place: Pacific Ocean | collected 2011-06-14/2011-07-23 | depth 1155 m | reverse complement strand
TGATTAAAAAACTTATTAAAATTCCAAACCAATGGTGTTTCTATAATTACAGGTAAATATATAGTATCTTTATCTCCATCAAATAAAAAATCTTTTTGTGCATGAATAAAATTTTCTTTATTAATTTTAAAATCTAAATTACTATTGCCATAAAATAATTTAATATTAGCATCAACTATTTCATTATCAAAAATTAACTTAGGTAAGGAAATGGTATCTATAGATTGTTCTAAAAGATTATTTTCAGATAAAATATCTAAAGAAATAGAACCTTCTTCCTTTTTTAATCTTCTAATTTGTAAGGTATAATTAATATGGTATAAAATCATAAAAAGAGCCTTCCCAACTGTACTCTTCCCCGTATCATTCTCCCCAGCAATAACCGTAAGACCATCTAACTTAACATTAGCCTCTTTAATCATTCCGATATTTTTAAGCTGGAGTTCCATAATTTACCTTTTAAATTTCTCTATTATACCAAATTTTAATGTTCGATAAAATCGAACCTACAAAAGCACTTCAATAGTACTAGAATCAAGCTCCACCTTTTTAGCTTTGCTAATTCTATCCTCTTGAAGTTTTATTCTTAATTCATCATCTTGCAAAGCCATAATTTGAATCGCTAGATAAGCAGAATTTACAGCTCCTGCTTTACCAATCGCTACAGTTCCAACAGGCATACCTGCTGGCATCATTACGGTACTCAAAAGTGCATCTTCACCATTTAGAGAACCTGACTCCATAGGTACACCAAGAACGGGTTTTGTAGTACTAGCAGCCAAAGCACCTGCTAGGTGAGCTGCCATTCCTGCTGCGGCTATAAATACTTGAGCCCCTTTTGCTTCTGCCTCTTTTATATAACTCTTGGTTCTCTCTGGACTTCTATGTGCTGATGAGATGATTAGTTCATAAGGTACTCCAAACTTCTCTAGTGTTTCAGCACAGTTTTTCATTACCTCATAGTCACTTTTACTACCAATTACGATTGATACAAATTTCATGCTTTCTCCTAGCTATCATTATAAGGCGAATAATATCAACTTTTCTCTTCAAATAAAATTTAAAAATTTAACAAAAATATAGTATTGGAGTGCTAAACTACCTTTTTAGGAGGTAGCTATGCCAAAGATAAAAACTAATAAAACAGATAAGTTTATAGAGAAAATTGGTCTAAAATATTTTCTTCGTCTCTCTTCTAAAGTTAAATCAGAAAAAATCATAAAATTAAAAGATATTCCCTCAGATGGGGTGTTACAAGTTATTTCACAAAATATTACAATCAATGCCGTTATTATTGCCTTTTTAGTTGGTGCATTGACTACTGTTCCTGCTGTTATATTTGAGATGTACTATAGAGATAACTATACTCCAAGCTACTACTATCTAATTTTATCACTTATTACGCTTCTACTACTGCTCATTGAGGTATCAATCTTATATTGGCTAGGGATGAGAAGTGTCTATACTCTAGCATCTCTAACAGGTTATGAGAGTGAAAAAGAGAAAACACTTCCTCTTGAGTATGATGTCAAAAATATGATGGTAAGGTCTGCACTAGAGCTAGAAGACCCTGCTGTAGAGTATCTAGGAATCGACCCACAGAAATATGTCTCTAAAAAATGGCTTATCATCAGAGCATTACTCTATAAAGCAAAAGTAGCACTTACAAGTATTATTACTAGATTAATCTTTCGAAAGATAGCCATGAGATATGGTATTAGAGTAGGGTTTATATGGATAGCTATTCCTATTACTGCTATATGGGATGCTATTGTGATGAATCGTGTTATCAAAGATGCTAAACTAAGACTATTTGGTTATCATCTCTCCTTATATATCTCAAAAGAGATAATTACCGATAAACTACTAGTAACCTACTCACCAAGTGCCAAAGAGGGGTGCATACGAGCTATATCGACTATTATGGTCTTAGCCAAAAGCTATCACCCAAACAATATTCTATTGCTAATTAGATTAAATCAAAACTTTGCTATCAAAGAGGCAAAAGATTATGATAACTTAGAGAAATTCTTAGAGTACCTAAACTCTACTAGTCCTAAAGAGAGACATCTTCTGCGAATCATATCAGGAGTCTCTGCTGTATTTGATGCAGAGTTGAAAAGAGGTGAGATAGATGCTCTCAAAAAAATATTTGGAGATGAATATGAGAGGTATATGAATTTTACTAAAGAGTTGAAATTTCTACTTCTTAGTGGGCGTATTCATCAATCTGCCTCTCTTTGCGAGAGGATGATATTGCAAAGAGCATCTAAATAGAATCAAATCCCATGTCATCACTAGGTTTTTCTCTATTCTCTATATTAAACTTCTCTTTTTTCTCTACTACTATCTCATCCTTGTATAGATTATGTTTAGCCCCTCTCTTATCTAAAAACTCCAACATCTTCTTCTGCCCAAGTTTTTTAGCATAGTCTTTTACTGTCATTCCTCCATAATCTTTTGAATTTATATCTGCACCATGCTGTATCAAAAGCTCTGCTATATGAGTATTATTAAAACAGGCCGCAAGTATAATAGGAGTAATACCACTTTTTCGATATGTTTTATTGACATCCATCCCTTTTTCTATACAAAACCGTATAACATCCTCTCGTCTAAACTTAATGGCTACATCAATAGCACTTAATCCATCATTGTCTATCTCTCGTATATCTACACCATACTCCAATAGTATCTCTATCGCCTCAATAGAGCCTCCTTTGCGTATAGTATAAAAAAGAATAGTAGTCTCATCAGGTTCTTCTAATCCATACTCTGCTCCTATATCTATAGGTGTTGTTAGGTCAATACCACTCTTACATATTTTTCTTATTCGTACAAGGTTGTCATACTCAATAGCTTCTAGTAAATCATTCATAACTAATTTATAGCATTATATTATTAATAAATAGTATAATTCTCAAAAAAATTAGAGGTTTATATGCTTATTGTAAAATCAATAGAAGAACTACACAATCAAACAGCCAAGATAAAAGGGAGTATAGGCTTTGTTCCCACGATGGGAGCATTGCATGAGGGGCATTTAACTCTTATACGAGAGGCAAGAGCTAACAATGACTATGTGATTGTCTCTATATTTGTTAACCCTACACAGTTTTTGGAGGGTGAAGACCTAGAGGTTTATCCAAGAAGAGAGGAAGCAGATAGAAAAATATGTCAACTTGCAGGTGTAGATATACTCTTTATGCCCAATATAGAGATGATGTATAGTTCAGATGAACTTAGTATATCAGCACCTGCTATTAGAGGGTTTATATTAGAGGGGACAAAACGAGCAGGACATTTTGATGGGATGCTTCAGATAGTGATGAAACTTTTAAACCTTATCTCCTATAATAGACCCTCAAAATTTAGAGCCTATTTTGGCAAAAAAGATGCACAGCAGTTGATTCTAATAGAGCAGATGGTACAAAACTTTTTTATAAATGTAGAGATAGTTCCCTGTGAAATTGTTCGTGATGCTGATGGTTTGGCACTTAGTAGTCGTAATATCTATCTAAGTCAAGAGGAGAGAGTAAGAGCATTAAGTCTCTCTCGTTCGCTAAAAAAAGCTACTAATATGGTGATGCAAAATATCCTAGAGACGACCAAGATAAAAGAGGAGATGAGAGTTGTAATGTCAGAGGTAGAGATTGAGTATATTGCTATAGTCAATCGTCAGTTTGAACCCATGGATAGGGTTGAGATTGGTAATATTATAATTTTAGTAGCAGGTAAGGTTGGAGATACTAGATTGATTGATAATATCTGGATTTAAGTTTTGCTCTCTTCAAACTTTCTTAACTCAGACTCTCCAAGTTTTACATATTTTGCAAACATCGTTAACAAAATATCATTAGGTTGTTGAAATGTTTTAATACAAAATGCTGTTGGGTCAGATTCATCAATATTACTAGTATCTGCAAGATTGTTTATAAAATCTTCAAAAGAGTTACCTGCCATAACAGCACATGCGTGAATCATCATCGCATCTTTTAGCTCATCGTCCTCTATGGTATAGTACAAAATTAGAAATATCTCTTTTGAGCCTTTGATGTCATTTTCGCTATATCGTTGGATTCCATGCTCATAGATGGCTCGTGCTGTTGCTAACTCTTCAGGGTCTTGCATATTAAAACCTCTGTTTGTAGTTAGATACTCTGCTAGTATATCAAATGCCCTACTTACAATAAAGGTAAATATCTCATTTATCTCATCCTCTGATGCCTCTATTGCAAGTTTTGCACCAAGGAGTTGATAGCCTTTATCTATGCTACCCTCACTCTTCATCTCATCTTCTAATTTTTTTAAATCTTTTATGAAGTTTTCATCTTTTTTTAATGCTTCTATGTCTATATTGTGTTCTTTCATTTTGTGCCTTTTATTAGTATAATTTAAATTATAGAGTTGGCTAAAGATTTAACTCTCTCCAACGCCTCTCTTGTCTTGCTCTCCTCATAAACAAGAGCAAGTCGAACAAAACCTCTACCTTGACCCTCTCGACCGAGAAATGAACCAGGGATGACTTTGAGGTTATACTCTCTATATAGCTCTACAGTAAACTCTATCTCATTCTCAACTTCTAACCAAATATAAAAAGTTGCTAGTGGAGGTTCAACTCCTAAAACCTCTTTGGCAATCTCAAAGTTTCTGATATATTTTGCTCTAAACTCATCTACATGCTTTTGGTCACTCCAAGCAACAGCAGAGGCATATTGCAAGGGAAGAGGGGAGGCACACCCTACATATGTTCTATAGGTCATATACTCTTTTAGTATCTTATCATCACCTGCAATAAATCCACTTCGCAATCCAGGGGCAGATGAGCGTTTTGAGATGGAGTTGATGACTAGAATATTTTTGAATTGAGTATTGCCTACCTCTATACTAGCATTGAGTAGTGACGGTAGAGGTATATCAAGATACAAATCTATATAGCACTCATCATTGAGTAGTACAAAGTCATGTTTTAGAGCTAAATTTACCCATTTTTTGAGTTCATCTATAAGCATAACAGATGAGGTAGGATTATTGGGTGTATTGATAATGACTAAGTCACAATCTTTTAGAGCATCTTCATCAATTTGGGGTTGAAAATCATTTTCATGGGTTAGGTTTAGATATATGGTTTTGGCTCGACTAGCAATAGCAGACCCTTCATATATCTGATAAAATGGATTGGGAAAAGCCATTGTAGGATTTTGCTTATCATGGAGTAGAAATTGAGGAAAATTAAAAAGCACCTCACGAGTTCCAAAAGTTGGGATTATCTGTTTATTGTGTAACTCTAAACCGAAACGCTTTTTAAGATAGGTTAATATCCCCTTTCGTAATATAGCCTCTCCTGTTGTTTTTGGATATTTGTTTAGTAGTGGTGCAGAGCTATTGAGTGCATCTAGTATAAATGATGGTGTAGAGAATTGTGGCTCACCAATAGTTAAACTCAATGGTTCATAACTACTTGAAGGAGTTATATCTGCTAATAGATTATTTAATTTTTCAAATGGGTAGGTTTCGAAGTTCAAATTTTTGCCCTAATTTTTAGGGGATTATAACAAAAAATAGATTAAGTATATCTCTAATTTTAGGGATATACTATTTAGCAATTAACACTGTTTACTATTCATTAAAAAAACTACTCCTCTTCACAAGAGGCATCAGTTTTAGCCGTAGGAAGTTCTTTATAGTTATCATCATGAAGTACAGCAGGTTCAAGGTCTTTACAATCAACGGTATCACATGAGACAGTCTCAGCCATAGGATAGTCATCAAAGGTCTCACCTTGTACCTCTTCTAGGTTTTCACACCCCGTTCCTTGTTTTAGTTTGGGATTTTTTTTATCTGATTTGACTACTTCAAGTTTTAACTTTGGTAACACATTACTTTGAACGGAAACTTTTTTCTTGACACTCTCCACCTTGTCATTTGCTTCTGTTTTTGTATCTGCTTGACAGAATCCGCCTAATCCAACAACAACCAATACACTCAATGTAATAAATTTAGACATTACATTATTCATCTTTGCTCCTTTGTGGTTAATTATCTTTAACTTGTATCATACATTATTTTTGTTTAGTTAAACATAAATTTTAAAAATAATCTTAATAATAAATAGTATATTCAAGATAAAAATAATAGAATGTCATAAAAAAAAGGAAACTAATATGAAAAAAGTTCTACTACTTTTAACTCTACCAGCAGTCCTACTCACAGCAGGAGGGTTAAAAGCCTCTCTTCTTCAGTCAAAACAAGAACAAAAACCATTAATGGTTCTTGTAACAGCAGAATCATGCAGATATTGTGCCAAAATGAAAAAAGAGACATTAAACAATGAAATGGTCAAGAAAAACCTAGATGGTTTTCTTTTTACAACTGTTCAAAAATCAAGTGTAGATGCAAAACGATTTTTGCCAAAAACTCGTTATACTCCAACGGTATTTTTTGTATCACCAGAATTTAAAATCGTCAATAGTGTCAAAGGTTATTTAGGAGCGACTGATTTTAATATGTGGATTAATGATACAAGGTCAAAACTAGGAATGAGTATTATACAACCAGTTAAAAAGTCTAATACTGTTAGCTATGTTAAACCAGAAAAAGATAACTTATGGATGTATGATATCGCATCGGCGATGGATTTTGCATCACAAACAGGTAAACAGATTATGATTTATGTAGGCTCAACAAAATCTAAATATTCTAAGAAGATGGAAAATGAGACACTAAAGAGTAAAAAAGTAAAAGGTAAACTTGATAACTTTGTATGGGTAAAGCTTAATCATGGAGATAAAGAGGCAAAAGCTTATGGTATCAATCCGACTCATGTACCAACAGTATATTTTATGAGGTCTGATATGAGTAAATTAGCTGTTGCAAAAGGTTATTTTGGAGTCAAGGATTTTTTGATTTGGGTTAAATATGCTAAATCCAAGATATAGAGACTAAAAATATAGTCTCTAATTTATTTGTTATATGCCTGTATCACAAGCTTTTATATCTCCACTTTTGATACCCTTTCTAAACCATGAGACTCTTTGTTCTGAAGAGCCATGGGTAAATGAATCTGGAACAACGTATCCTTGAGCTTGTTTTTGTAATGTGTCGTCTCCAATGGCAGAAGCAGCATGTAAAGCCTCTTCTATATCGCCTTTTTCTAAAATATTAAATAGTTTATGTGCATGATTAGCCCAAACTCCTGCATAACAATCTGCTTGAAGTTCTACACGTACTTGTAGTTTATTTGCATCTTTTTCTCCTCGGACTTGTTGTTTCATCTTTTGAACTTTATTTAATGTTCCTTCCATATTTTGAATATGGTGTCCTATTTCATGAGCTAAAACATAAGCTTGTGCAAAATCTCCAGAGGCATGATATTTTTTAGCTAATTCGTCAAAGAATCCTAAGTCAAGGTATACTTTTTCATCGGCAGGACAGTAGAATGGTCCCATTTGTGCAGAAGCATGACCACATCCACTTGTTGTACTTCCACGATAGAGTACCATTTTAGGTTCTCTATAAGTTAAGCCCTTTTCTTTATATATCTCTTTCCAAACTACTTCTGTATCATGCAATACAGTTGATATAAAACGAGCTTCTCTATCATCAGTTTTTTGATTTACTACGCTAGGAGAAGAAGCTCCACCCATAGAAGAGAGTGGATTAAATCCTGAAAAATATGCAACAGCTCCAATAGCTATAATTGCCCAACCAAATTTTGTTTTTAATAGAGGTTTTAGCAAAGGCCATAGAAACATTATTGTTCCCATTGATGGGACTCCTCTACCACCTCCACTAAAATTACTTCCTGAATTTCCATTACCTCTTCTATCTTCTACATTATCACTTTGTTCACGGTCTTCCCATCTCATATATACTACCTTTGAATTTTTTAATAAATTATACCACAAGTAAAATTTGACTACAATATTAATAGTTGTTTTATATTAAGGAGTCTTATTTGTCATTAGCTTTAGCACGAAAATATCGCCCTTCTTCTTTTGAAGATTTAATTGGTCAAGAGGCTGTTTCTCAAACACTCTCTTTGGCACTAGATAGTGATAGACTCTCTCATGCGTATCTCTTTTCAGGCTTAAGAGGTTCTGGAAAAACATCAACAGCTCGTATTTTTGCCAAGGCACTGCTTTGTGAAAAAGGAACAACATCACATCCTTGTGAAGTCTGTTCTAATTGTATTATGGCAAATGAATCTCGACATATGGATATTATTGAGATGGATGCCGCATCAAATCGTAAAATAGATGATATTCGTGAACTAATAGAGCATACTAAGTACAAACCTGCTACTGCACGATATAAAATATTTATTATTGATGAGGTTCATATGTTAACAAAAGAGGCATTTAATGCTTTACTTAAGACACTTGAAGAGCCTCCTGAATTTGTAAAATTTATTTTGGCTACGACAGACCCTTTGAAATTACCAGCTACTATTTTGAGCCGAACGCAACATTTTAGATTTAGAAAGATTCCTCAAAAAATTTTGGCAAAACATTTGGCACATATTTTAAATTTAGAAGGGTTGGAGTATGAGACAAATGCATTAGATATTATTGCTCGTTCTGGTGCAGGGTCGGTACGTGATGCACTAACTTTGCTTGACCAAGCTATTGTCTATTCTAAAAACTTTATAAATGTTGAAACAGTAACCAATATGTTAGGAATCATAGAACCCTCTATGTTGGAAGCCTTGATTGATAGTATTTTTGCCAAAGATGAACATGAAATATTGGAGTTTATTTCTAAAGCATCGGAGTTTGAATCTGAAATGGTTATTGATGAGCTGATGTTGTATTTAAAAGAGATTCTTTTAAGTGGCTCTCATAAAATTACACCAATGATAATTGAGCGATTTTTTAGAGTTTTGGCTGAGTCAAAATCTTTGTTAAATATGGGTTCTGATGGAGAGTTTGTTTTATCATTAACTCTGTTTAAAATGATGGAAGCTTTAGATAAAACAACAAAGCCATCAATTAAAAGTGTGCCAATTATAGAACAAAGTTCAAACTCTACAGAAACGGAGACTTTAGCCCCAAAAATAGAAAAGAAAGTACCTGAATCTCCAAAAACAGTTAATAAACCTTTAGATAAAGGTAAAAAGCTTTTTGACGAGTTAATTGTAAAAATGTACGACCGTAATTATGAATTAGGAGAGTGTTTTAAACATAGCATTGCTTATCATTCTTATAAAAATAATTTTTTAACATGGAAATCTTCTGCTTCTGTTGATGAAAAGACCCTGCTTAGAAATAATTGGGGAATGATTCGTATGTTTGTTCAAGATATTTTTGGTTTAGAGACAAAAATCAAAAATATTGCCAAGGAGTTACCCCCCTCAGTAGAAAAAAAATCGCCTAAGATTATAGAAGAACCCCAAGAGAAATTTATTGAACCTATTTCAATGATAGAAGATGAGATTCTTAATCAACATGAAGAACCTCCTATGAAAAGTTCCTGTGTTGCTCCTGCTCATGGTGGAGTTGAATCAGCTAAAGAGAAAGATGAACGTACTATATTGGATGAACCAATGGTAGCAAAGGCATTAGAACTCTTTGCTCCAAAAAAAGTTAGAGTTCAAAGAAAGGGATAGTTTTGCTTTTAGCCGATATAGGAAATACACGCATACATATTTATGATAGAGATGAGGTTATTCATTTAAGCCATAAAGAAGCGATAGAGAAATATAAAAATAAAAAAATAAAGTATATAACAGTTAAACATCAATTAAAAGAAGAACTTTTATTATTAAAAAATTGGGAAGATATTTCAGAATTAATAAAAATAGAAAATGAATATTCTACAATGGGAATTGACAGAAAGGCACTTTGTTTGTCGCATAAAAATGGAATTTTTGTTAGTGCTGGTTCTGCTATTACTGTGGATATTGTTGAAGATGGTAAATATATGGGTGGCTTTTTGCTTTTGGGTCTTAGAGCATTTGTAGAAGCTTATGCGTCTATCTCTCCTGCTTTAAAAATTAAAATAAATCCTAATGTTTTACTAAATGAATTACCACAGACAACAAAAGATGGGATAAGCTATGGTATAATTTCATCAATAAAAATGCTCATAGAAAAACATCAATCAGATAAAAAGCTATATATATCAGGAGGAGATGGCGAATTTTTAGCCTCTTTTTTTGATAATGCTATTTTTGATGAAACGCTAATATTTCAGGGCATAAAAAATGCATTACAAAAGGTATAAAATATGTTAACAGTGGCACTTCCAAAGGGAAGAATTGCAGAAGAGACTTTGGCGATATTTTCTGAAATATTTGGTGGAGAGTTTAAGTTTGAGGGGCGTGAGCTTATTATGGAAGTAGGAAACTTTCGTTTTTTAAATGTACGAAATCAAGATGTACCAACTTATGTAGAACATGGTTCTGCTGATATTGGGGTTGTTGGTCTTGATGTTATTACTGAAAAAGAGTTAGATATTGTAAAACTTTTAGATATGCAAATGGGAAAATGTAAGGTTTCTATTGGTATTAAAAATGAAGATGAACTTGATTGGTCAAAGCCAAATATTAAAATAGCTACTAAAATGGTTAATATTACCGAGCAATATTTTGCCAAAAAAGCCGTTGGTGTTGAGATTATAAAACTTTATGGTTCTATTGAGTTAGCTCCATTAGTTGGATTGGCTGATGCTATTGTTGATATTGTTGAAACTGGTGCAACCATGAAAGAGAATGGATTAAAAGTAGCAGAAGATATTATGGACTCTTCAGTTCATTTAATTGCTAATAAAAACTCTTACTATGCAAAAAAAGATGAAGTTCTTTCACTTTATGAAAAAATAAATGCTGTGGTAAAAAGCCGTGTCTAGTGGAGGGCTTGATATTTATGCTTTAGCAGAAGATATGTTGGATATTCATGAAGTAACTCCTATTTTAAATGAGTATTATTTTGAGACTTTGCAAGAGCTAAAGTTTAAAAGTTTACTTGATGTTGGTTGTGGTTCTGGTGGATTTTTAAAAGAGTTAAGCTTTAAATACCCAAATATAGAGACTATGGGAATTGATTTAAGTCCTGTAATGGTTAAAAACTCTAAGGCAAAGGGTATTAATGCACACTGCATGGATTTATGTAAAGTAGAGCAAAAATTTGATGTAATTACTGCTATTTTTGATATGGTAAATTATCTTGATAATAAGCAGTTAAAACGATTTTTGGGATGTATAGAGAATAGTTTAAACAAAGGTGGCTATTTTATTTGTGATATAAATACTCTTTATGCTTTTAAAGTGGTAGCATCTGGTTCATTTATAAAAGATGTAGGAGAGCGTTTTTTAACTATTGATTCGGATTATGTAGAAGAAGACTCTACTTATTATATGGATTTTACTCTTTTTGAAGAGAAAGATGGTTGTTTTAGAAAATCTCAGGACAGTATTACTCAATATTATCATAAAGTAGAAAAGTTAAAGAAGTTAACGAAAATGAAGCTTATTTCAAAAAAACCCATAGCAATTTATGGGCATGAGACAGAGAAATTTTATTTGGTATTTAAAAAGTAATTACTTTTTATCTTTAATTATAACCTTAGCATACATACCAGGAAATATGTTTTTGTCTCCTTTATCAAATGAGATACGCATCTGAATCTTATGTGTCATTGGATTTGCATCAGGAACAATAGCTTTAATAGTTCCAATTGTTTTATATTTCACAGAGGGAATGTTAACAACAAGTTGTTCCCCAACATGAACCATAGCAATAATACTTTCCGAAACAGAAACATGAACTTCTAAAGATTCAGTATCAGTTAACATAATAGTAAGCATTCCTGGCATTACCATATCTCCTGGTTTAATGTTTCTGCGAACTACAACACCATCTGATGGTGCTTTCATCTTTAGATAGTTAAATATAGTTGCCATCTGTTTGGCTTTTATTGATGCTTGTTTGACCATAACTTGTGCAGAGCTTAACATACTTTCAACATTAGCTGATTGTGATTCCAAATCATCTAAATCCATCATTGGTATTTTTTTTTGATTTTTTAGTCGATTTTTTCGTTTATTAATGTTCTCTAAACGTTTTCTCCAAAATTCAACTACAATTTTTGATTGTTCGAGCATCAAATCTGCTTGAGATTTCATAATATCAAACTCTGCTGATTCCATTTCGTAAAGTACATCTTCACGTTTTACAACATCACCAACTTTTACAAATACTTTTTTTATATATCCCATATATCTACTACCAATCATCTTTTGACCATCAGAGACAACAGTACCTGTAATGGTAATGTCATCTGCTTGTAAATTCATGATGAGTAAAAAAGTTACAATTAGTATTTTTTTCATTTACATCCTTTCTTTTTCCCTATTATATTACCATTTGCGTATATTTACATGACATTTTAAACACTGTTGTGTAATTTTACTGTAGGCTTGAAGAGCTTGTTTCGGATCACCATCTTCAAAACGCTCTTTTATGTCTTTTGCTTTTTGAGTAATCTTCTTTTTTATCTTGTTTGTCATTTTCAAAGAGTTGTTTAACCACTTCTCATAAATATCTGTATTTTCAACTTCAGATTTTATTGGACGTACCTTTTTTATGGTGTTTTGAAGGGTTTTTACACCATCTTTAACAATATCAATATTGTTATAAAAAAAGCCTGTTTGTATATCTTGCATAGCTTGTGCCATCTTTTGCATATCCATAATTCTCTCAGCTTGTGTATAAGTTGTTGCTGAAGCAAAAGTTGCTACTATTGCAGGTATGACTAGTAATTTTTTCATGTTTTTTATATCCTTTTTTGTAAGTTCTTATTCTTATTGTAACAGATTATCTTTAGATATTATCTTTAAATTATTAATTAAAAAATTATTCATTACTTTGATAAACATTATATATTTTAATTATTTTTTTTTATATCTTTTAAGTATAGTTTCAAATAATACTTGATAAAATCCAAACATAAACCAAATAAAAGGACTTCCCTACTATGAAAAAAATCGTAATTATAAGTGCAATCACAGCAACATTGTTAACAACAGCTTCAGCAGACTTCTCTTTTGGAGATATGTTTAAAGATATGAAAGATGCAGCTACATCTATGAGTAAAGATGCTAAAGATTCAGTAGCTTCAATGAAAGATGGTGCAGTTGAGACTTCTAAATCTGCTGAAAGAACAGTTACAAATGTAAGCTCAGATATGAAAGACTCTTCAGTTAAAGTATCTGATGATTTAAAAACATCAGAAGTTTCAACTTCTAAAGATACAAGAGATTCTGCAGTTGAACTAGCAGAAGATACAAAAGATTCTATTAGCAATACAACAAAAGACCTTAAAGACTCTTCAACAATCGCTTCTAAAGATATGAAAGATTCTGCAGTTTCTGTTTCTAAAGATGTTAATGATGCAACTAAAAGTATCTCTAAAGATACTACAACTAACGTAACTACCGTTTCTAACGATACAAGAGATTCAGTTAAAACAGTTTCAGATAATGCAACTGATACAGCTAAAACAGCTTCAAATGATACAAAAGATTCAGTAAAAACAGTTTCTAATGATACAAATGATGCAACAAAAACAGTTTCAAATGATGTGGCAGATACAACAAAAACAGTCTCTAACGATACTGCAGATACAACAAAAACAGTCTCTAACGATACTACAGATGCAACAAAAACAGTAGATAAGAAATAGATATTTCTTTGTTAGAATAACTCCAGAGCCAGCACCTTTGTGCTAGCTCTCTTTTCTCTTTAATGTAAGCGTAACTTTTAGTAGCTTTATTCTTCTCTCTCTAAAAATAATTAATCTATATCTCTCCTATTTATCAAAAAATGTTATTATCAAAGTTAATTATACAATAAGGGATAACCATGAATGATACTTATACTA
>FPHM01000225.1_pt1 | contig 13970 bp, 12 predicted proteins | sample 1057441 | NCBI WGS metagenome assembly FPHM01 (sample SAMEA4473311, study PRJEB15554) | hydrothermal vent metagenome | biome: marine basaltic hydrothermal vent biome; feature: marine hydrothermal vent; material: water | place: Pacific Ocean | collected 2011-06-14/2011-07-23 | depth 1155 m | reverse complement strand
TTTCTAATGCATCTTCTTGAAGTATTGCCAATACTTTCCCTAAAGACCTATAAGAATTTAAAATAGATTTTTTTAAATCCTTAACATCTTTTTTCATTGCCCTTTTCATAGATCTTGCTGATTTGTGCAATTGTAAAGATATACTTAATAAGCTATTGTTTCCTTCTTTTGCTAATGCTATAGGATCTTGGTCTAACATACTTTCAGTCAATCCAAAGAGTTCTGCTAAATTTTTCTTTATTTTCGAAATTCTTAACTCTACATCAGAAATTACTTCACTAGATTTAGTCCGTAAATTCCGTAATTGAATCTTTTCTAATTCCTCAAAAAGTGTTTGAGCAATCAAAGTAGAAAAAGGTGTGATATAGGTGAAATTATTATTTTTTCGTATTGCCATAAGATAATCTTCAAAATCCTGATTGATCCGTATATCTCTTCCACCATAAACGATTAAAGGAGCTGTTTTATTTAAATAGTTTAAATGTTCTCTATTTTCCTTAGTTAAAGTTAAGCTATAAGTACCATCTGCTTTGGTTACCGTATTTGGTTCATCTGAGTCCAATTCGAGATCTCTATCTAAATCTAAGAAAAGTATTGCTTCTGCAATCTCACCATCAATTACTTTTCCTATTAAAGTTGAATTATTTTCACTTGAAATAATATTTTCAGGAAGAGAGGTCTCCTTTGGGGTAGTTGTGCTAATCTCACTAGAAATATTATCATCAACAATATCTGTTATATTATTTTCTACATTCTTACTTTTAGAATCACACCCTAAAAATAAAAATATACTCAGAACCAATAGAATTATTACTTTTTTCATCTTTATTATCCTTTCTTAAAAAATTTTAATCAAATCCCGAAAAATCTCACAAAGCTTCTCCACCTCAACAATAGAAGTGCGTTCATTGGGTGCATGGATAGTATCATTAATTACCCCAAATTCAACCACATCAATGCCAAATGCACCCATGAATCTTGCATCACTTGTCCCTCCTGCTGTGGAGAGTTTTGTTTCTATATCTGTAATCTTTTGAATACTTTCTGAAAGCTTTTTAACTACTTTAGAATCTCTTTTGGTTACAAAAGGATATGAACCTTGTGTGAGCGTTAAAGTATAGTCTAAATCTTTAAAAATATTGTCTATATGTTTTTTAATATCTTCTTGTTTAGTTTTAGTAGAATTGCGTACATTGAACATAAGTTTGAGGCTAGAAGGTGTGACATTCGTCACTTCCATGCCTCCACGAATATCGGTAACAACCATTTGAGAAGGAGAAAAATCATTGTCTCCATTGTCAAGGTTTACCCCTGCTATTTTCTCTAATAAAGGAGCAAGTTGATGCACTGGATTAATGGCTTTTTCAGGATAAGCTGCATGACCTTGTCTGCCTTCAATCGTTAAATAGCCATTTATAGAACCTCTTCGTCCTATTTTGATAGCATCACCAAAAACACTTTCACAAGTGGGTTCTGCCACGATACAATAATCAGGTAAGAGATTTTGTTTTTTAAGATATTCTAGCATAATCACTGTGCCGTACTTGGCTTCGCCCTCTTCATCAGAAGTAAGAAGTATAGAAAGTCTTCCATTAAAAATCGTCGTTTCTTTACACGCTTGAATAAATCCTGCTAATCCAGATTTCATATCTTGCGCTCCACGCCCATAAATATTACCGTCTTTTATCACTGGCACAAAAGGATTGCTATCCCATTTATCCCCAGCAGGAACAACATCCACATGACCTGCGAAACAAAGGTGTTCTCCTTCTCCAAATTTCTTGGATAAAAAAAGGTTTTTAACCCCTTCTTTATTTACATAAATTGCTTCATATCCATCAAGATAGTCTTCAATAAATGCTAATGAACCTGCATCATCAGGCGTGAGAGATTTAAAACTTAAAAGTTTGAGAAGAAGGTCAATTACATTCATAGACACATTTGTCTCCTTAAGACGAATTTATAGAAGAATTATATTCAATAATTATTATAATAGACTTTTTATCCTAGCGAATCAGATTCTTTTTAAGTTTTATCTCAGTATAATAAAATCCATTTATTATTTACCTATTTATCAAAAGGATTTACTTGAAGAACTTCAAAAACTATATGATTAAATTTTCTATTGTATCCATGATGATACTTTTAGGAGGTGTTTCATTCTATACATATAATGCATTTACTGACTTCTATAAAATGTATCAGAACTCCCAATTTTCTACATTTTTTGTTAAAATGAATAATGCTATAGATGCAGTTAATCAAGAAAGAGTAGAAAGCACTTTCTATATTGCGACACAAGAAAAAAGCCACCTTCGTACCCTCACTCCAAGAAGAGCTACTACAGATAATAGCTTAAGCGAACTGAGTGTTTTTATTGAAGAACATGCTAGTTATAATATCTTTAATATGTATCTTACAGATAAGCAAGTATTTAATCCATTTTTAGAAATATTAAGAGAAGTTTCTGCTTTAGAATCTAAAAATATTATGTATAAATATCTCAAAGTATATCAAGACTATACAGCCCTCAAAGAAAACACACTTTTAGAAAATACCTTAATACTCTTTTTCATCAATACTTCACAGCGTCTTAGCCAAGAAGATGTGACTTTGTGGCATAAACTCATGGCTGAAGATACTTTACCTTCACTCTCTACTCTTGGTTACTCTCCTATAAGCACACAAATTAAACATTTTATGTCGCAAGAAGAATTTACAAGTATTTCTGCTTCTGAACGGGCGATGATTTCAACCCAATCACGCAAAGGCTATTATTCTGTATCCACAGAAGGATGGTTGAGCCAAGTAGATAAAAAAATGAATTACTATCATCGTGTACATAATCTACTTATCTCCGATATTCAGAAAGTAGAAAGTATTAATTTAGAAAAAAGTCGTGTACAACTCAGCTATTTTGCTATAGCCTTATTTGTCTTGTTCTTGATATTTATCAAACTTATTTTTATGAATAAAAAGCAAAATGAAGGTAAGCAAATTTTTACAGATACGCTGAGAGATATTGAACTCGTATTTGATAAAGACCAGCAAAGAGAACTCAAACGCCTCATGCAAAATGGGAAAATAGACCATATTTATAAATTTCTTATACAGGCGATTAAAGATGCGAATACCACGAAAGACCTTTTTCTTGCCAGTATGTCCCATGAAATTCGTACCCCTCTCAATGGGATTCTAGGCTTTACCCAACTCCTCAAAGAAAGTGATGAAAAAGAAGAACAAATTGAATTTATTGCCGTCATTGAAAAAAGTTCTGAAAATTTACTGACTATTGTCAATGATATTTTGGATTTATCTAAAATTAAAGCCCAAAAAATAGAATTAGAAAATATTGAATTTGACCCTATTGATAGTTTTGAATCGGCTGTAGAATCTTACGCAGCCAAAGCAGCAGCAGAAGATATTGATTTTAATATTTTCTTAGACCCTTATCTTCCTGATTTGCTCATTGGTGACCCCACCAAAATTTCACAAGTCATTGTCAATCTGATTTCTAATGCTGTAAAATTTACCCCTAAAAATGGTGAAGTAAGTGTAAGTATAGAAAAACTTTCAGAAAATGATACTATGGTAACCGTGAAGTTTTCTGTCACGGACACAGGTATTGGTATCACAGATTCTCAAAAAGAAAATATTTTTAAAGCCTTTACCCAAGCCGATGTGAGTACAAGTAGAAAATATGGTGGTACTGGTTTGGGGCTTTCTATTTCTGGAAAATTTGTTGACATTATGGGTGGAGAACTTGAAATTAGCAGTAAAGCCGAAGAAGGTTCAACCTTTTATTTTACTTTGGATATGAAAAAAGCACCTTCTTCTCGAGCAAGAGATATACCAAATATGCGTAAAATGACTATCGGTATTCTCAATCCTCTCATTGGGAAAGACTATATTGTGAATAAAAATCTTGAAGCCTATATTAAGGCTACGGGTGCTGAAGTCATTCGCTATACAAATGAATCTATTATGAATTTAAATAGGGCTTCTAAACTTCCTGATGTACTTTTTATTGACCACAAAACGCGTTATAGAAATGGAGAAATAGAAAAATTTATTCATTTTGATACCAAAACGATTCTTCTCTCCACTGGAGACCAAAAACGAAATCTCAAACGCTATAAATCACAAATTGATAGAGTGCTTTATAAACCTGTGAACTTTACCAAAACATTAAAAATGCTTAGTGATAAAGAAGAACTCTATGAAAGCACACAAAATGTTAAATATGAAAATGTGCATGTTTTAGTAGCAGAAGACAATCTTATCAATCAAAAACTTATTTTAAATGTACTGAACCGTTTAGGCATTGATGTTACCCTTGCAAACAATGGAAAAGAAGCCCTTGACCTAAGAATACAAGAAGAATTTGACATTATATTTATGGATGTGGAAATGCCAGTCATGGGTGGAATGGAATCTACGGGTAAAATTATTAACTATGAAAAACATAGTGGAAAAACACATATTCCAATCGTCACACTCACAGCTAATGCACTCTCAGGAGACAGAGAAAAATATATAGGGGCTGGTATGGATTCTTATCTTTCTAAACCTATACATTTAGATGCCTTAAATAAAATTTTGATACTCTATTGTGAAGATAAAATTAGTGAGAGCTAATCTCATTTTCTAGTAAAACACTATATAATCTAAAAAAATTTATCAAGAAAGGTACGAACATGCATATTGACGATACAGTCTTGGCAAAACTAGAAAAACTTTCTCATCTACATATAGATGAGCATAAAAAAGCAGAAGTAAAAATCCAACTTACAGGTATTTTAGACTATATTGAAAACCTTAATGAACTAGATACAGAAATATTGTCTTCTTCTTTTTCCACTTTAGAAGGGGGGACACCTTTAAGAGAAGATATACCAAGGGATCAAAATATGATTGCTCAGTCTATTTTTCATCATGCACCAAAAAGCACGGAAGATTTTTTTATCGTCCCTGCGATTATAGAATAAAATGCTAGAAAAAAAATATATTTTACATATACATAACATAAAGGAATACTATTATGGCTTTTGACATTAAAAAATTATTACAAAGTGTCGTCACCTATGGTGCATCAGATTTACACCTTGTCTCGCGTACAGAACCTCAGATTAGATTAAATGGTGGACTTAAACCTATTAATCTTCCTATTCTTACAGGAGAAGATATTGAAGAAATGTGTTATTCTCTTGTCACCGAAAAGGAAAAAAAACAATTTGAAGAAGACTTAGAACTAGACTTTGCACTGATGCTTCCTGGTATTGGTCGTTTTCGTGCCAACTATTACCGTACCCTAGGTGATGTAGCTGCAGCATTTAGAATTATTCCGATTGATATTCCTTCACTCGATCAGCTGAATGCTCCTCCTATTTATAAACATTTTGTAAAAAGAGAAAAAGGGCTTATTCTCGTAACAGGTCCAACGGGTTCAGGGAAATCAACAACTCTAGCAGCCCTGCTCAATGAAATTAATCTCACCGAACATAAGCATATTCTTTCTGTAGAAGACCCAGTAGAATTTATTCACCAGAATAAAAAATGTGTCTTTTCCCATAGAGGTGTGGGTGATGATACCTATTCTTTCGCCAAAGCACTCAAAGGTGCATTGAGACAAGATCCAGATATTATATTTATTGGGGAGATGAGAGATAGAGTCACGATTGAAGCAGGACTTACAGCTGCTGAGACAGGTCACCTTGTTTTTGGTACTTTGCATACTTCTTCTGCACCTGGGACAATCAACCGTATTATTGATGTATTTTCAGGAGAAGAACAAGGACAAATTAGAGCCATGATTGCTTCTTCTTTGGTTGCCGTTATTGCTCAAGCACTTTTACCAAAACTTGGAGGTGGTCGTGTGGCTGCTTCTGAAATTCTTGTTACAAATCCTGCCATTTCTAACCTTATTCGTGAAGATAAAGTCCATCAAATATATTCACAAATGCAATTAGGTCAAGGGGATACAGGAATGCAAACACAAACACAGTCTTTAATGAAGTTTTATAAAGATGGGAAAATTAGCCGTGAAATTGCCCTACAATATGCCAATAAACCAGCAGAAGTAGAAAGAGCGATGAAATAAAAATCTAAAAGTCTTTTTAGGGAAGCTTTAGATACAATACCAAAAAATAGGGAGTGTGCTAGAAATGGAAAATTTTTCAATGACTGACTTCAATTACTTTGATGTGACGATTTCTGTGATTATTTTAATCTTAGGAATTAAAGGATTTATGCAAGGTTTTATCAAAGAGTTATTTGCACTTATTGGACTGGTTGCAGGGGTATATTTTGCAGCCCGTCTTGCTCCTGAGGCTGCCATTTTTATAGATACAAACTTTATTCACTTAGAAAATGATGCCATTCTCAAACTTATTGGTTTTTTAGCCATACTCACTATTATTTGGCTTACAGCGACCATAGTAGGTTCTCTCTTTGCCAAAATTGCCAACCAAAATGGTATGAATATTATTAACCGTATTTTTGGGTTTGCCACAGCTCTAGGTAAGTATTTTCTTATTTTTGCACTTATTGTCACAGCACTTTCAAATGTCACGCTGGTCAAAGATAATATAGGAAAATATATAGACGGTTCTAACCTTTATCCTTATCTCAAAGAAACAGGTGCATATCTTATCAATTTGGATATTCCAGCACTTTCAGCCCTCAAAGACTCTATAAAAAATACAGACAAAAATACCTCTAAAGATATTTTCTCACAATACTAAACGCTAACACTAGGAAACACTTTGATATTTGACAATCAATATATTCAAGAACGCATCAAAAAAACACAAACACTCAGAGCAAAAGGGATTAACCCTTACCCCAATCAAATCAAACAAGGTATACCTTCGGCTACCTTTTTAAAAGACTGTGCCTATATTCATGACTTAGATGTGCCTGAAGACGAGATGAAACAAGATAAATCTAAGTCTTATAGCCTCACAGGACGACTCAAATTCATGCGTATTATGGGCAAAGCCTCTTTTGCCAAGATTGAAGATAATGATGGTCTGGTACAAATTTATTTTAACCGTGATGACTTACCCGAAGATTATTATAATACTGTCGTGAAGAAACTCTTTGAAGTCGGCGATATTATTGAAGTCAAAGGCTATCCTTTTGTCACAGGTACAGGTGAACTCACACTACATTGTTTGGAAGTCAATATCGTGAGCAAAGCCATCTCTCCACTGCCTGAAAAGTTTAATGGTATTAAAGACCAAGAGATTAAATATAGACAACGCTACCTTGATATGATTATGGATGCCAAAGTCAAAGAACGCTTTGTATTGCGTTCTAAAATTGTCTCTACGATACGAAGGTTTTTTGAAGACAAAGGCTTTTTGGAAGTAGAAACGCCTATGATGCACCCTATTCCTGGTGGAGCAAATGCCAAGCCTTTTATTACCCATCATAATGCCTTAGGTGTAGATAGATTTTTGCGTATTGCTCCTGAGCTTTATCTCAAAAAACTTGTGGTTGGTGGAATGGAAGCTGTTTTTGAAATCAATAGAAACTTTAGAAATGAAGGTATAGATGCCACGCATAATCCTGAGTTTACTTCTATAGAATTTTATTGGGCATACAAGACTTATATTGAACTCATGGAAATCACAGAAGAACTCTTTGATACACTTTTTGACAAATTACACTTAGAAAAAACTTTGCCTTATGGAGACATAGATATTAACTTTAGCACACCATTTGCTAAAGTTTCTTGGGTTGATGCCCTTGTAGATATTGGTGGAATAGACAGAGAAATTGCCACAGACAGAGACAAAGCAGAAGCCTTTTTGAAAAGTAAAAATGTCAAAATACCTTCTAATCTTACTTTGGGTTATTTACAAGCAGAACTTTTTGATGAATGTGTAGAAGCCAAACTTATTAATCCTACTTTTATTACCGATTATCCTGTAGATATTTCTCCACTTGCAAGAAGAAGCGATGACAATCCAGAAGTCACCGAAAGATTTGAGCTATTCATGGCAGGAAAAGAAATTGCCAATGGCTTTTCTGAACTCAACGACCCTATTGACCAATACGAAAGATTTAAAGCACAAGTCGATGCCAAAGAAGCTACAGGCGATGATGAAGCCATGCACATGGACACCGATTTCGTCAAAGCACTTAGCTACGGCATGACTCCAACAGCAGGAGAAGGTATTGGTATTGACCGTCTTGTGATGATGCTCACCAATCAGCACACTATCCGTGATGTGCTACTTTTCCCTGCGATGCGACCAGAAGCTGTGCAAGTAGAAGTCAAAATAGATGCGTCAAGTGTCTGTAAAAAATGTGGACATGATACTACGGAAGAACTAAAACCTGCTAAAAAAGGCAAGGGAATGTTTTGTAAAGATGTGGGTGCGTGTAAAGTGCGTATTTCGGAGAGAAAGTAACTTCTCTCTACCTCAATCCCTCATCAAAACCAGAATCCAAAGAAAAATTAAACTCTATTTTGTCTTTGAGAAACCCTACTTTATCTGAAGGTAAGATATTCACAAAACTTACTTTTTTCGCCAAGCGTTTTTTTATCTTTACTTTGACTTTATGTAAAACCGAAATTTCATCGACTAAAATATTTTTAATTGCTTTGGCATTGGCTATATAAATTTTTCCTTCTGTATATGGTAATAATATTTCTTTCTTAATACCTCGATTCACTGCTACAGCATCAATAAAGTTATGATAAGTAGGGGTTAATAACTGCTCTTTTAAATATTTTTTATCTTCTTCAGAAACTTTGCTAAAAAGACTAATAGGCTTTTTATATTTACCAGAACTCAAATCATCTTCTTCTATGCCTATAGTCTCTGCCAACTTTTTAAAACTATAATGAGGAAGTATCACACCAATAGAACCCACTATTGCATTTTTATTGGCAATGAGAGGTTTAATCGCAGACGCAATATAATAGCCTCCACTCGCAGCAATGGCTTGTATATACATAGTCACATTTTTTTCTTTCTGATAGTCTTTGAGGTATTCACTTAACTCTTCAGAGGCTGTAGGAGAACCTCCTGGAGAATTCATAATAAATAAAACTTCATTGTATTCTTTGTCTTTCTTGACTTTATCCATGGCTTTAATAATTTTATTGACAAACTTTTGGGTTACAGGCTCATTAAAATCCACCACGGCAATCTTATTACCTACAGGAATATTTTCTCCCAATAAACCATAAGACTTTGCCAAAAAAAGTAATATAGCTACTTCTGCTATAATAGCTACAAAAAACATAGAGGTTTTAATCTTCGCAGAAACCAAATCCCATGTCACTTTTTTATTCTCTAATACTGCTGTCTCTTCTTCATTACCAAAACCAAAAATCTTCATCTTTTTCCTTTAAAATCTTTAATATCAAATTTCTTTAATCCTAAAGCAATTGCTTCTTCAAGAGAAGCAAAGGCTTTATCCATAGCCATGACCATATTCTTACTGTCGCTTTGAGACTCTAGCTCTATACTAAAGAGTTTAGAGAGCCTTTTGTTTGTTGCTAAAGCCTCTAAACTCCATGATGCCTCCAAATAAATAGTATTGTTTTCAATAATAAAACGGTTAATATGCAAAGAGACTTTGATGTCTACTTGCCTCATCACACCCCAAGGATAAGGATAGACATTGGGTTGCTTAAACTTCTTTTGTAAAAAACCTATTAATCTCTGGGTGAGTCCACTATCTAAATCTTCAGCCCACAAAGCATTGGGGAACAATAGTATTTCTTGTGCTGAACTCGCCATCACCAATTCACGCTTATAAAGATAAGAAGGCAATGTTACTTTTTCTACCCCAAGAATGCGTTCTTCTGTTTTATATACTTCTTTTGGATTGGGTGCTACAGACAATATAAAATAACGAGAAGAAGAAAAACATCCTTCTAAAAATAGCATACTGAATAACAATAATAAAGCAAAAGTTTTCATTAGTTATCTCCAAATATAAGTGAATTGGGTTTACGGTTAAGCATACGCAAAAAGAACTGCATTTCTTTAGAAGTCTGTGTCAGTATCTCCAAAGTTTGTGCCAATTGTGCTTTAATCAAAGAATTAGAATCATAACTCTTCACAACCCCTGTAGTTTCTTTTAATGCTTCATTCATTGTTGCTAAGACTGTATTCAATTCATCAGGCAAAACATGAAAAGAGTCTTTGCTTGTAAGTTTCCGAATGTCATCAATAGATGCCTTTAATACATCAAGTAAATCATTGCTTTTATCTATAGGTTCAGACAAAGAAAGTACTAAGGCATTGGTATTGTTTATAGGATTAGATAAAGAAAGCAAGACATCATTCACAGAAGCAATAGGTTCAGCTGTCGCTTGAATAACTGTTTCTGTAGATTTTATCAGTGACTCTAAAGCATTCACTAAATCTTCAAAGGGCAAGTGATTAAGTTTATCCAAAATCTCCGTAACAGAAACCATAATCCCCGAAGAGGTTTGACTGGTCATAGGGAATATAGCATATTTTTCTCCCTCAATGATTTTGCTTTTTTCATCTTTATGTATGAAAGTTAAATTAATAAACTGTGCACCCGTAATAGGGTCTAAATCTGTAATCTTTGCCCTTAAACCTTCTTCTACAGCATGATAAAGATTTCCTTCTCCTGTACTATTGATTTCTTGCTTATCTCGAAATACAGATGTTTCTATTTTTACCAAAATTTCTCCCAGCATTTTACGCATATTTTTATTATAGCTCAGAGAAATATCCACCACTGTTCCCACATCAAAGCCTTCAAAACGAACCACAGAACCATCAGATAAACCTGCAATAGAAGAAGTACTTAAAAGTAAAAATATTTTTTCTTCTTTCTTTCCTGAACCCAAAACAAGACTTTGTGCATCTGTTTCATTTTTATATAAAGAAAATATTTTATTTTTAGGAATATCTTTTCCTGCGTATTCCCCCGAAGAAGAAAACATAATCCCTCCTGTGAGTAAAAACTTTAAAGGAGCGATATCCACATCAAATTTACCTTTAGATAAATCCAATCGCATGGTATTTTTTATCCAAAATTTAGAATCTACATGAATATAAGAAAGATACTTCTTCTCAATAAAAAGAATGACTTCAAGATGTTTATTGTCTAAAGACAGATAAGTATATTGTATTTTTCCTACTTTCATATTTTTATAATAAAGTGGCATTCCCACAGAAACATTACTCAAATCTTTAGAAATTAAATGAATATATTTCCCTCTACTACTATCTTGATAGGCAGAAGTTAATCCTATATGTTTACTTTTAAATGACCCTCCTTTTTCAGAAGAAACATCAATATAAGTGCCTGAAATTAATGTATCCAAACCAGAAATACCCGAAAATCCCAATTCTGGTTTTACAATCCAAAATTTAGCATGTTCTGTCATATAAGGATTTGAAGATTTTGAATTCATGCGTACACGCACAACAACGCCATCAATATCTTCATCGAAATAAATTTTAGTCACTTTTCCAATGGGAACATTTTTAAATTTAAGCACACTTTGTCCTGCAATAAGACCTTCATTTTGAGGAAAGATAATTTCCACTTCTTCACCTAAATTATCAAAATATTGATAGGACAACCATCCTGCAATCATTAAAGCAATAAAAGGAACAATCCAAATAGAAGTAAACAGTGTAAAGTGACTTGATTCTTGCACTTTGGGTATGGAATGTGACATTTATCTATTTTCCTTTATAAGTCTTTCATCAAATGCATGGGCTGATAAAAGTGTAAAAAATACCGACAAGGTAAATGCCGTAGCCGCTGTACCTGCCATGATAGAGATATAAGAAAAATGCAAAAGTCCAGCGAGTATTGCCACAACAAAGACATCTATCATCGACCAAGGACCAAGGACTTCTGTCAGATAATACAACTTATGCTTATCCACCTTCTTGTCTTTACCTAGAGGGTATTTTACCGAAATTAAGAGATAAAACAAAGTAAGAAACTTTAAGACAGGAATCATAATAGATGCAAAGAAAATTACCAAGGCAATAGGATAAGAACCATGTTCCCAAAGCATAATTACCCCTCCCATAATTGTACTACCTTCTCGTTGTCCCATTTGATTGCTCACAAGTATAGGATAAAGATTTGCAGGGACATAGGCTATGATAGCAGTGATTAAATATGCCCAAGATTTTTCTGTAGAAAAGTTTTTATGCCTATAAATAGCAGAACCACAACGACGACATTTATTTTTATTGCCTTTATCAATATTCACAGCCGTACAAATAGGACAACGCATTAAATCTTCTTCATTCACCTCTATCATGTTTTTTATCCTCCAAAATAAGGCGTTTTCTTAACATCCAAAGTTCAGCAATATGTATGCGTTTCACCAAATACAAATCAATAAAAACAAATAACATTAACGCCCAAAAAGCCACACCCATCTGTATTTGTGCATAGCCTATGAGTTTGACCAAAGCCACTAAAATAGAAACCAAAAAAATATCCATCATACTCCACGGCGTAATATGGGCAAGAAGTACCAAAAGCTCTTTACTCATATCTTTTCCTATTTTAAATTTAAGCAATCCAAAAATAAAAATATTAATCACAAAAATCATCAAAGGAAAAATAAATACCAAAAAAGTACAGAAAAACCCCACGAGATAAAAACCACTATCAAAAAGAGACAAAAGCATTTTAGGAATAGAAAGAAATTGATTCAAACCCAAAATTTCAATCTCAACTAGAGCAAAAGAATTTGCAAGAATAAAAAAGATAAGCCCTGTAATACTCAAAGCCAAACCATGTTCAATAAGCTTGGTGTTATACCTATATAATATACCATCACAAGTGGAACAAGTGGCATAAGAACCATCAGCTATGGCTATCTCTTCATGTAAAGTAAAACATTGGTGACAAATAATATAGCTATCTAAAGCATCTTCATTTTCAAGTTTCATGGTTATAATTATATCCAATTCACACTAAGGTCTAAAATGCATTTATTATCCATTGGTAAAACCATCACCCACGAAACACTTTCTATCACTTCTATAGAAGAATCTATGCTCCCTACACATCAAGAAATAGAGAAATATCATTATATTATCATTCATGGAGGAGATGGAACAATACGCCGTATTGTCACTATTTTACATCAAAAAAAATATCAAGCAAAAATCATACTCAATCCTACAGGTTCGTTTAATGTCATTGCTAAGCTTCATCGTGTACCAAAATTAGAAAGTGTACTAAACACACTCTTAAACCAACAAACACTTCCTACAAAAACATATCCCTATGCCTCTCTCAACCAAGAAATATTTTTATTCTCAGCAGGAAATATGGGAGACTTACAACATATTTTTCTTGCTGAAACCCTGCGTTTTGGTATACTCAAAAAAGGCATGGCAAAATATATGCTTTCTATTTTCTTTCTTTTCCCTTTACATCTCATCATGACACCATTCATGTTACTTAGCCCTAGACGATTTTTCATCTTTACGCCTATGCCTTTTATCAAAAAAGTAGGTTCATTTTATGGAGAAGTCAAAGCAATAACTATAAACTTAAAAAATAATTATAATCTTATAGAGTTAGATGGAGATATTGTCACTATCCAAGCATCAATTTTAGAAATTAAACCAGCAGGGGAAATTGAAATTGTTTGTGGATAATTTCAAAGAGTAGCCTTATTATTCACTTCAATTAAGTATATTACTATATTTTTATATACTTAATTATTTAGCATTACTAATACCCCAATAAGGAAGTATGCTATATACCTTTAATAAACTCGATACAAGTATATAGATGTTATTATTCGATAAGATTAAGAATTAAAAGGTAAAAAATGAAAACAGACCAATTAATGAGTGTTTCATTTGTAAATGGGAGTATAGATATTTTCCATAAAACGCAAATGGGTAATCTAAAGCAAGTTTTTATATTGGGTAATAAATATAGACTAGACCAAGGATATGAACTTATGAGATTAGATA
>FPHM01000327.1_pt2 | contig 14059 bp, 13 predicted proteins | sample 1057441 | NCBI WGS metagenome assembly FPHM01 (sample SAMEA4473311, study PRJEB15554) | hydrothermal vent metagenome | biome: marine basaltic hydrothermal vent biome; feature: marine hydrothermal vent; material: water | place: Pacific Ocean | collected 2011-06-14/2011-07-23 | depth 1155 m | reverse complement strand
TTTAAATGATCATTATGTTGATTATATCTATATGATGTATTGGACTTTACTTCCTTTGACTTTTGGTTTATGGTTTTATATTCGCTTAGAAAATAGAATTGCTTCTTTATGATAGAATTAAAAAATGTGACGAAATATTTTCAGACAAATAAAGGTAAAAATTATACGATGCGTGATGTTAGTCTGATCATTCCATCGAATAAAAATATAGGAATATTAGGCAAAAATGGTACAGGAAAAACGACATTGATGCGTATGTTAGGTAAAATAGACTTTCCAAATAAAGGGCATATCATTTCTTCAAACTCTTTCTCTTGGCCTTTGGGATTGGGTGCTGGTTTTGTTACAAGTATGTCAGGACGCTCTAATGTAAAATTTGTTTGTAGGCTTTATGGTAAGACTAAAAAAGAAATGGATAGTATTATTGAAGCAGTACGAGATTTTAGTGAATTGGGTAAATATTTTGATATGCCTATTCGTACTTATTCGTCAGGAATGAATGCAAGGCTCAATTTTGGACTTGCTCTTATGTTTAATTTTGATTATTTACTTTTAGATGAGACTTTATCTGTAGGAGATGCTAACTTTAAAAAGAAATCTGAAAAAGCCCTACAAGATAAAATAAAGCATTGTTCTATTATCTTAGTCAGTCATAATATGCCAACACTGCGACGCTTATGTGATGTGGGTATTGTAGTACACAAAGGGGAATTAGTGTATTTTTCTAAAATAGGAGATGCTATAGATGCTTATAATCGTATTAATAGTATAAGTAAAGAAGCTAAAAAACATGTAGATAAGCCATGATACACATTTTATTAAAACTACTTTTTTCTTCATTTTTTATTGCAGGGGCTACTTTTATTATTTTTTATGAAACTGAACGCTATGAATCAAGGAGTATTATTAATATCCGTGACCTCTCAGAAGAACAATCGAGTAATCCTTTGGATGCCATATTAGCAAAGGGATCACCTGTTATGCAAGAGTCTAAGCTTTTAGAGCTTTATATACGCTCAGCAGATATGTTTGCTTATCTTAATAAAGGATTTAATTTTAGGGAATATTACTCTAATGAAGACATGGATATATTAAAAAGATTGTATAAAGAGACAAAAAATCCTTTTTACCGATTAACAAAAGAAAATTTACTAAAAGCCTATAATAATGATTTATCTATTATTTATGATACGAGTTCTACAGCTATTATTTTAAGTTTTGCTCATGCAGACCCTAAGTTATCTCAAGAAATTATTAAAGAAATGATTAAACATTCTAGCTATACACTTAACCGTTTAGAAAGAGAAAATGCTGAGGTTGCTTTAGCATTTTTAAAAACACAAGTCAAAGAGAGTGAAGCACTTTTTATTCAAAGTATTAAAAATATGATTAAATACCAAAATAAATATAATACGATTGACCCTAATTTAGAAGTAGAAGCAAAGAGTACTATTTTAGCAGGGACAGGAAAAGGGCGTAAAGAATTGAATGAAAAAGTATTTGATTTTGAACTACTTAAAAGTAAAATGACTTTTTCAAAAGAGATTTATAGTCATTCTCTAGCAAAATTAGAAGAATTGAAATCAGAGGTAAATCAAAATATTAAAAACTTACTGATTATTACCAAACCTTCTTTAGCAGAGCTTTATACTTATCCCAAAAAACCAAAGAGGGTTTTTACTCTCTTTATTATGATATTTTTCTTATATAGTATTTTAGCTTCGATGATTTCTTTGATAAGAGACCATAGAGATTAAAGATTTATCTCTTGTAATTCTAAAGGAAATTGTCCATAAAAGCTTCCATTAAGTTGGGTTTTTTGTATAATATAGTTTTTATATTTATTGAATAATTTGATATCAGGAATAGAAGGATTTTGCCAAAATTCTTTTAATGTTTGATTTTTAGCCGTTAATCCTTCTATGTCATAAATAGCATTTCCTAAAGTAATAGCTGGAGTTTTATGATAAAGAGAAGAGAACCCCACAGTAGAATTAATCGTAACTGTGCCTTTTGCATGTTTGAGGCAAGTAGGGAGATGAATATCATGTAAAATAAGAATGCGTGTTTCTATATTTACTTGTTTTGCTTGGTCTGTGATAAAGTCTGTATAATTTTTGCGTCCTCTGTCTATGGGATGATGTTTAAAAAGTAAGATATATTCTTTTGGTGCATATTTAGCAAAAGATTCTAAGACTTCAATGATAAATTTTTCTAAAGAACCATAGTGTGAATGTTGTAGGATTTGAAAATCATTATGGGTTTGTAGTGGTATAAAAAAATATTTTTTGGAAAGATTAGCTTGAATATTTTTTAAATATTTTTTATCACGCTGTGTATAGAATACTTTTCTCGCAAGGCTTCTTAAGCCAAAGAAGAGTTCTTTAGAAGCAGAATATTCTCTATGATGTTTATAGTTTTTATAGAAAGAGTGAAATAGCTTTGCTATAAAATAATAAGCAATAACAATACTCCAATTACTAATAGGGTTGGGTGTACTATCTTGAGGTTCTTCAATCGTGTTGATGGGTAAGTTATGATAGAAAGAAGCTTCTTTAGGTAAATGGCTATGACCATTGACTCCATATTTTTCAAGTGTAATATAATGAGGACGCACATAACCTTCCTCAAATACATAGATTTCAATAGCATATTTTTTGGCAATTTCTATCACAATTTTTTGATAAAATCGACAATCTCCAAAAAGAAATACTTTAGAAATCTTATGTTGAATTACAAATTTTTCAACAAAAATCCTCCACTCTTTTGTTGTAGCACGGTAAGGTGTATAATTATCTCCATAAGAAAAAATTGAATCTCCCATATTAAATCCTATACGATAGGTCTTTGCTCCAGCTTTTCTTAATTCTTTATCTAAGCGTTTAAAAAAAAATCCTATAGGACCTTGGAGTAAGAGAATATGAGTATCTTTAATTCTACCGATAGTATGCATATATTTCCAATATTTTATTTTAAGCAGTGTAGCCAATATAGGATAAAACCCCATTTAACCGAATTTAAGGTAAAATATTAGAATAGTAAAGGATATTTATCATGTCAGAACTGAAGTATTTTTTTTATTTAGGTCATAGCTATGAATAGATTTTTTGTCTACTTTCTTTCTTTTATTATTGTATTTTTATCTTTGATTATTACTTTGCGTTTTTTTGTTTTTAGTGCGATGGGAAATAGCACTATTAAAACCTATCTTCAAACTTCTCTCAAAGAAGACTTTTCTTTGCCTTTAAAAATTTATAATTTTTCTTTAGATGAAGAAGAAATGAAATTTTCTGTGAATATGAATGGGCAAGTACATATTGATGTGATTACGCAATATAATATGTTTACGCAATATTTTGCAGGTACTTATACTTTGAGAGTTGATGGTTTGGAGTATAAAGGCTTATCTTTACGAGATGCAAATGTCAGTGGACGCTTTAAAGGTCGGCGTGGGAATATGCAAATTCAGGGACAAGGGAAAGTCGTAGATGTGAACCTTGTGTATAGGTTTTATTTAAAGAATTCAGAGTTTAAACATATTGAACTCAAATTAAAAGGACTAAATTCTTCTGAAATCTTTGCTATGTTAGGAGAAGATACTTTTTTTTCTACGAATATAGATGTGGATATTTATCTTCCTAAGCTTGGGAAAGATGAGGCAAAAGGTTCTGGAAGTATACTCTTGCATAGAGCCTTATTTGATAGGAATTTACTTCAAGAAAAATATGATATTATCGTCCCTGAAGATACTTATGTGTCTGGGAGTATGGAAATGAAGTTAGAAGGTACAAGGTTAGACTTTTACTCTACAATAGAGAGTAACCTTTTTCATTTAAGTGTAGAGAATGCTTTCATTGATTTAGATAAAAAACGCTTGAGTGCTTCTTATATATTTGACATAAAAATGCTAGAGTTGTTGAGTAAAAATACATTGGCTGGTGTATTTAAACTCAAAGGGAATACATTTATAGATAAAGAGACTTATCAAATATTAGGCTATAGTAGTTCTTTGGGAGGTTTATTAGGGTTTGAAATTTCTGAGAAACCTAGTCTAAAAATAGAAAATATTCATCTTGATAAATTACTCTCTACATTAAAACAAGCACCTTATGCCGAAGGGTTATTATCAGCAAATATAGATTATATGGAAAGTCTTGATACAGGGTCTTATGCTTTGGCTATTTCTAATGGTATTTTTTTGGCAGATAATATTGATAAAAACTTAGGCTATCAAATTCCTAGTATAAATCATTTTGTTTTTAATACCCATGGATTACTTTCCAAAGATGCTATTGCACTTCAAGCCACACTGGAATCTAGTATAGGAGATATACGCTTTGAGGATGCTCTTTATAATAGAAAGAAAAAAGAGTTAGAAAGTCAATATAGTTTATTTTTAGGAAATATGGGTTTGATATTGCCTAATAATAAAGCAGTAAAACGAGGGTATATTTCGTCTAAAGGTAAGCTTACTTTGGGTAATAATATGAAGATAAAAGGGGAAGCTAAAGGTTTGGGAGGGAATGTAGAATTTATCTATGATAAAAATAAAATGAAAATAGATGCACCTCAAATCTTTGTTGAAAAAATCCTTTCTTTGGCTTCTGTTTCTCGTTATGTCACAGGAAAAGTGAATACACAAGTTTTACTCAAAGATATGCATAGTTTTGATGGAAGTTTTGCTTTTAGCAGTGAGAAGCTTCGAACGCAACCACGGATGATAGAAAAACTTATTGGTAAAAAAGTGGCTATAGATATGCGTTTGAAGAGTGAGGGGGAAGTTAAAGATGGGAATATAAGCCTTTTTATGCATTTAGACAATAGCTTTGCTAGACTAGATTTAGATAAGATGCAAATCAATAAAAATAAAAAGTATTTTAGCAGTCCTTATCTTTTGGATATTCCTGAACTTAAAAATGCTTATGCTCTAACAGGAAAAAAACTTTATGGTCCTATGCAAATTAAAGGGAATATTCTCTATGATGACATCCTAAAAATGAATGCTAGAGAAGATAGGCTATTAACAGGAGAAATTTTTGGAGACTTGCACTATAACCTTGAAGAGAAAATGGGTGAAGTGAATATACATATTAATAATTTTCATTTGAATAGCAATATTTTTAGTAAAAAGTTAAAGTTCTTAACTGCTAAAGACCCTAAAAGTTTTAGCTATAAAGAAACAACATTAAAAGCATATATTATAGATGAGCTTATTTATTATATATTTGAAGCAGAAGGTTTAGAATCATCTCTAAAAATTACGCAGGGAATCTTGGATAGAAATAAAGATACACATACAGGGACTTTTATCTTTACTTATAAATCCTATGAAGTAAGAGGAAATATTACAGGTACTATTGCAAACCCTCAGCTTAGTATAGATTTCTCGAAGATGATAAATAAATCCATAGATAAAGTCATGAGTAGTATGCTAAAAGTCTTAAAGCCTTAGCTAGACTTCACAGTTACTACACAGAAAATGGCTATACTCACAGCATGAAAGAGACAAAGGTCTTCCCTCCCCTTTTGCCTTTTGTCCTTTCTAGGTAGCTTTTCAGTTTTTATATTTCCTTATGGTGTTTCGCCACGAGGTTCTCCTTTTAATTTTATGTCTCATATGAAAAGTTACCTGCTTTTAAGCATAAGAGAATATTTTTTCTTTTTCTTCACTTGTATGTTCCCATTTTATAGGCAATACTTTTACTTCTTGATGTTTTTCTAGTGCATATATTTCTGGAGTAATAAGTATCATACCATCAGCTTCTTGCATAGGTGAAACCATCCCTGGCATTTGTGGACGAAGAGGACTAAAATATTTTCCATCAAATTTACCCAAAATCACTGCATATTTCCCAGCTCTTACTTTATACTCGTCTTTTATCTTGCTTTGTATGCTAGCATGGTAATAGTCTTTTCGTCCAGACATTTTACGCAGTATAGCACGGACAAAAAGCTCATAATTGACCATAGAAGCCAGAGGATTTCCTGCGAGGTTTACAACAATAGTATTTGCGATTTTTCCTATATTCGTGGGTTTTCCTGGTTTGATATGAATACCATCTATGAGTGTCTGCATTCCAAGATTTTTAAAGGCTTCTTTCGTAAAATCTTTATCTCCAACACTTACCCCACCAGAAGTGATAAGTATATCGGCATCAAGGCTTTCTTGAATCGCATGTTGTAAATCTTCTATAGTATCACTTGCTGTGGCTACAAGTCTCACAGAAGCACCCAAGGCTTTAGAACGCATCAAAAACATTGGGCTGTTAGAATTATAAAGTTGATAGGATTCTATATTCTCATAGTGGGGGCGTAATTCGTCTCCTGTGGCAAAAATAACGACTTTGATTTCTCTATACACAGAAATATGGCTAATGCCTTGAGATGCAAGTGAGGCAATTGTATAGGCATTAATCTCTGTACCTTTTTGAAGAAATACTGTGCCTTTTCTAATATCTTCTCCTGCTTTACGAATAAATCCCTGCATTTGAATATTTGAAGGAAGTAAAATAAGGTCATTTTTTGTACTTACATTTTCACTAGGCACAATGGCTTCACAACCTTTGGGAATCGGTGCTCCTGTCATAATTTTAATGGCAAAACTTTCTTCTAAAGTCATACTTGGATTGTCTCCTGCGTAGATGACTTCATCACAGCGTACAGCTTTATTAGCATCAGATACTTTGACTGCATAACCATCCATTGCCGAGTTGTCAAAGCGTGGTAAATCAAAAAAAGCAGAAATATCTTCTGCGATAATACGCCCAACACAGCTTTCTATAGGAAGAATTTCTATAGAGATAGGGTTAACTTCTTTTGCAATAATTTCTAATGCTTCTAGGATAGAACTAGCCATTTTTGACCTTTAAAATAAATTGCAATTATTATAACAAATTAGGGTATAATCCCATGTTAAAATCCCATAAAACCAAGGAACAGATAATGGAAGTTACACAAATGTTAGCAACACATAGTCTATTGATTAATACTTTTTTAGGATTCTTAGTAGGAGGATTCATTGTCCCTTTTATTACAGCCAAAAATCCTTTAGGCTTTAGAAAAGCTTCTTTTATCTATACGATGACATTTCAAGCAATTATCACAATGATTGCTTTTGCAGGTATTGTTGCTGTCTTTACTGGAGATTTGGGTTGGTCAATTACCACGATTATTATGATGGGACTTTGGGCAATTATGATGTATATAGAAATTCAAAAACATAAAGCGATTAAAGTAGCTAATTTGCAAAATGAAGAGACTTTTAGGGTCTTGAAGTCTGCTTTTCTTAAAATTTCGGCTTTGCAAATTTTACTCATTGTCGTAATGATGGGTCTTATGCTTCTCAAAGCCGAAGGTACAATAAGTATCTAAAATATGTTATATCTTCATCATCATTTAGCAGGAGAACCTAGTATTTATTTAGAAGGAGATATGCACCGTTATATCTTCAAAGTACGCAGACATAAAGTAGGGGATAAAATCTCGTTGCGTACACTCAAAGATAGACTTCTGCATCACTATACAATAGCCTCTATTAATAAAAAAACTTTAATGCTTGTTTTGGAAGAGAGTGAAGACAAAGAAGTCAAAGCATCTAGGTTTTTACATATTGCTTGGTGTATTATCGACCCTAAAAGTATAGAAAAAGTCTTGCCTTCACTAAATGAAATAGGCGTAGAAAAAATATCTTTTATCTACTGTAAGCGTTCTCAAAAATCATTTAAAATAGATAAAATGCGTTTAGAAAAAATACTTTTAAACTCTTCTCAACAATCAGGACGAAGTCAGATGATGACGCTTGAAGTCTTAGAGAGTTTAGAATCTTTTTTGGAAAAATATCCCAAGAGTAAAATGCTAAATTTTAGTAAAAATACTTTAAATGCTCATGCTGATATTTCTACTATAGTTATCGGTTGTGAGGGTGGATTTCATGAAGAAGAAGTTGCACTTTTCGAAGCTTCAAATATACTAGGTTTTGATAGCCCTTTGGTTTTGAAGTCTGAAAGTGCTGTATGTGCAGTGGCATCTAAAATTTTGCTATAGACACTTTAGTTTTTATTTTTCAATTTGCTCAAATTTTGTACCTTTTACATTTAAATTATACATCAGCCCCATTTGATTAAAAGCAAACATAATAATAGGTTTTTCAAAACTCAAAGAAGAAATATCTTTTGCCTTTCCCCATTGTACAAAAGCAATAGAACTATCAATCGCTCCTTCAATACCATTGCTTACTTTAAAGTTGTATAACATTTTTTCACTTGTAAATGCAATAATATAAGTCGTTTGTTGTACTCCTGCTTGAAGACCAATAGAAGCAGAAGTCATACTATAATATGTTTTGTCTAAATTCTTATTATTTTCAATTAACACACCTTCTCCATGCTCTCCACCAATGACTAATCCAGCTTTAATGACAGAAGGAAAAATTAAATAACCCTTAGATTTCTTTAAAAATTGTTCTCCTCCTATAATTTCAGTATTAAAAGTTTTTATAGCCTCAGCCACTTCGGCATCAAGCTCAACTTTTGATACAGCTGATGATATAGTTAAGATACTTAATAGTATGAGTATTATTTTTTTCATCGTTCTCTCCTCTAAATTTAAGTGCTAGAAGTATAGCTTAGTTTTTCTTTTATTTCAAATACTTGAAATTTTTGCTAAAATACCCTATTATTATAAAAAACAAAAGGTTTCCTTATGACATTTACAAGTACGCTACAAAAAGATGCAATTAAACTCATGCTATTAGGCTCAGGTGAGCTAGGTAAAGAAGTGGCGATTGAAGCCCAAAGATTGGGGATTGAAGTGATTGCTGTGGATAAATATGACAATGCTCCTGCTCATCTTGTAGCAAATCGTTCTTATGCCATTGATATGAAAGATGAAGAGGCAATCTTAGCATTGATAGAAAAAGAACAGCCTACTTATATCTTGCCAGAAGTAGAAGCCATTTCAATTTCGGCACTTTTTGAAGCAGAAAAGCGAGGATTTCATGTCATTCCCAACGCAGAAGCCGTGAATAAAACCATGAATCGTAAAAATATTCGCGTGTTCGCAGGAGAGACTTTGGGGCTAAAGACCTCAGCCTATGAATTTGTAACTACACTTCAAGGACTCAAAGAGGCAGGAGAACACATAGGATTTCCTTGTGTGATTAAGCCTGTGATGTCAAGTTCTGGTCATGGACAGAGTATTGCTAAGACGGCTAATGACATAGAAAAGTCTTGGGAAATTGCAAAAGAAGCACGAGGCGATGCTTCTGAACTGATTGTAGAAGAATTTATCAAATTTGATTATGAAATTACTTTGCTCACCGTGCGTAATGAAACGGGTACAGTCTTTTGTGACGCTATTGGTCATGTACAAAAAGATGGGGATTTTATCCTCTCTTGGCAACCTATGCCAATGAGTGATGCTACTTTACAAAAAGCCAAAGATATTGCCAAGTCCGTCACCGATGGTTTGGGAGGTCGTGGTATTTTTGGGGTAGAATTTTTTGTCAAAGATGAGGAAGTGTATTTCTCAGAACTTAGCCCACGCCCACACGACACAGGCATGGTCACACTCATTACCCAAAGCCAAAGCCAATTCGCCTTACATATTAGAGCTGTATTAGGATTGCCATTAGACTATATTACTTATGGAGCAGGTGCTTGTGGAGCATATAAAGCAAGTAATAACAAAGAGAATCCTTCTTTAGAAGTGCCAAACGAAGCCTTTTCTAGCAATTCTTTTGTGCGTATTTTTGGAAAACCTGAATCTCATGTAGGTAGGCGTATGGCTGTGAGTCTTGTACTTGATGAGCTTGAATCTGCCAAAACTAAAGCCACTCAAATCGTCAATTCTATAAAGGACAATTAAAATGAAATTTTTTGCAAGGGTCTTCTTACCTTTTTTACTCTTAGCCTATATCGCCACAGAAACCTATCTCAAACTCAATAATAGTTCCCTTTGCGATGCCACAGGCTGTAAACTAGCAGGAGAATTACTAAAGTTTGATGCTATCTATCTTAATTATTTTGGACTCATCGGCATATTTTTCCTCATTGTTTTTGGCTTAAAATCCTTTAAAAGTAAGTTTTTTGAAAGCCTGTTTTTCATAGGGATTTACACAGGCATTGCCTTTGAAGCTACAATTATTAGCTATCAATTTATCGTAAACCCTGAACCATGTATCTTTTGTTTAGGGATTCTCTCTTCACTTTTAGCCATTGCATTTTTTGCGTCTATGAAAAACTTTATTTTCATTGTCCCTGCCGTACTCACTATTTTCGCAGGATTAAACACCCTAAATATTGCCAAAAATCAATCCTATATTAATGAAAATGGCACTTATCTTATTCAATCTCCCACTTGTAGCCATTGTAAAAAAGTCAAAGCCTATTTTTCCAAAAATGATGTCAAATATCATAGCATTTCTGTGTCTGAAGTGAATGCAAGAAATTTCTTGAAGTTTGTGAATATCGCTTCTATTCCCGTACTCATAGAAAAAACCCAAACAGAGATAAAAATCCTCAAAGGCGATAAAGCGATTATCGCGTATTTTGAAAAGAAAAAAGCCCCAAAAGAGGAAGTTAAAATCAAAGAAGAAGTAATACAAGAACCCATCACACAAAGTTCAAGCCTTGGATTAGCTTCAGGTTTACCAGACTTTCTAGCAGGAGGAGAGGACGAGGGCTGTGGTATTGTAATTACCGAAGCACCTACTTGTGAGGGGAATGTGTCTGAGGAGTGAAGTTTATAAAGAGAAAGTGATAGGAAAAATTTCTAATCTTTAGTATTTTAACAAAGCAAAAGCTTCATCAAGGCATACTCAAAGCTATTAAATAAAGAGGAAATTCATGTTAGATATACTTATTATTGGCTCTGGTGGGGCTGGGCTTACTTCGGCTTTGTCGGCAAAAGAGATGGGGGCTTCTGTACTTGTAGTGGGTAAATCTTTGCCTACGGTTTCGCAAACTTCTATGGCACAAGGAGGAATGAATGCTTCTTTGGGGAATGTGGGGAAAGATGCTATTGCTTTACATATAAAAGACACGATTAAATCGGCTCGTGGGCTTTGTGATGAGGATATGGTAGGAAAAATGTGTGGAGATGCACCAAAAACTATTGCATGGTTGGAGTCTTTGGGTGTGCCGTTTTCGCGTTTGGATAATGGAGCATTGGGTATAGGAAGTATTGCCCAAAGACAAATGGGGGGAGCATCTGCCAAAAGGGCTTGTTATGCACAAGATTATACGGGGCTAAAGATATTGCATACGCTTTATGATACTTGTCTCAAACATGAAATAGACTTTTTGGATGAGCATTATTTACTTAATCTTGTGGTAGAAGATGCTGTAGCAAAAGGTGCTATTTTCTTAGATATTCAAAGTGGTAAAATCAAACAAATAGATGCAAAATCGGTCATAGTCGCAAGTGGTGGGTATGGGGCATTGTATCATGGATATAGTACCAATGCCTATGGCGTGACTGGCGATGGTGTGGCTTCTGTACTGCGTAAGGGTGGGGCTGTTTCTGATATGGAATTTGTACAGTTTCATCCTACGGCACTCAAAGGTTCTAGTATTTTAATCTCTGAGAGTGCTAGAGGAGAAGGGGGGTATCTTGTTAATAGTGAGGGTGAACGCTTTATAAATGAACTTAAACCTCGTGATGAAGTGGCAAGGGCGATATTTGCAGAATTTCAAGATAATAAAGAAGTATTTTTGGATTTGCGTCATCTTGGCAATGAAAAGCTGATGGCACTTTTACCTCAAGAAGTAGCATTGTGTAAATTTCATGAAAACATAGACCCTGCGACCCAACTTATCCCTATTAAATCCGTTGCTCATTATACGATGGGTGGTATTGATGTGAATTCTCAGCTTAAAGTCAAAGGCATTCAAGGCTGTTTTGCTGTGGGAGAATGTGCCAATGCCAAAGTACATGGAGCGAACCGTTTGGGTGGAAATTCGCTTTTGGAGATTACGGCTTTTGGACGCTTGGTAGGAGAAAATGCTTATCACTATACTTTGGATATTTCGGATAAAAAAGCTGAAAATACGCAACTACGACTTGAACAACTACGCATAGCAAAATTATATAATGAAGAGCCTAGCAAAAACTTTTATGAGTATAGAGAAAGCCTTGGAAAACTTCTTTATGAGAAAGTAGGGATAGTCAGAGAGAATGAAAATTTACATCTAGCCAAAGAAGCTGTGGCGATGATGGAAGAATTTTTAAAAGATATGGGCATTGCTGATAAGAGCTTTGACAATAATCAAAATCTTGTAGAGTTTTTAGAATTCTCTAATGCTTTGCTTTTGTCTTCTGTACTCATTTCTTCTGCCATAGAGAGAGACGAAAGCCGTGGAGCACATTATAAACTAGGGTTTGAGATGCAAGATGATGTAAATTTTGCTCGGCATAGTTTTTTTCAGATGAATAGGGAGGAAGCTTAATGAAAATACAAATTTTACGCTCAGAAAACAACGCATATCAGAGCTATAAAATAGAAGATAAACAAATAAATTTGCTTCAAGCACTCACAGAGATTAAAGCCAAAGAAGATGCCTCGCTTACTTTTTCAGCAGGGTGTAGGGCTTCTGTTTGTGGGACTTGTGCTGTGAGGGTCAATGGCAAAGAGGTTTTGGCTTGTGCGTATAGGCTTGAAGATGGCGATGAGGTTGAGCCTTTGCATTATCATACGGTGTTACGCGACCTCAAAGTAGATAAGAGTGCTACAAAAGAGACACTTAGTAAAAGTACGGCGTGGTTACATGAAGCAAAAGAAGCTTCTTTGAGCCATGCCGATGAGAAGTTGAGCGAAAAGCAAAGCGATTGTATTCTTTGTGATTCTTGCTATTCTGCTTGTCCTGTGTATGCTGTCAATGCTGATTTTTTAGGTCCTTTTGCTTTGACACGAGCCTATCGTTATACTACGGACAAACGAGAAAGTGCAGTAAAAGAAACTATAGACAAAGTACAAGATAACGGCGTATGGGATTGTACGCTTTGTGGAGAATGTACTCTGGCTTGTCCCAAGGGGATTGACCCTAAGATGGATATTATGATGCTAAGAGGTTTAAGTGTAGAACATGGCTATGATGACCCTTCTTTTGCTATGCAGAGTTTTGGGACTCCTAATTTTGGATTTGACCCCAATGCTGGATTTTAATAATAATTTTAAAGGAAAAAAATGAACGAAAATACTCTATGGATAGAACGATGGAAAAATAAAGAAATAGGCTTTAATCAAAGTGAAGCAAACCCTTTTATGATAAAACACTTTGCTAGTTTGAATCTAAAAAAAGGCGATAGCATTTTAGTGCCTCTTTGTGGAAAAAGTATTGATATGCTATGGTTATTAGCCCAAGGCTATAAAGTTAGAGGTATAGAATTAAGCGAAGAAGCAGTGATTCAATTTTTTGCTGAATTAGGCAAAGAAGCTAAGGTTTCTACTTTAGGAGAATTACTTTGTTATTCTAGTGATGATATTCACATTTATGTGGGTGATATTTTTAAAGTCACGGCTCAAATATTGGGTAAAGTAGATGCTATTTATGACCGTGCTTCTTTGGTGGCATTGACAAAAGATTTGAGAATAGACTATGCAAAACACTTAAGAAGCATTACAAATAATGCCCCCCAACTTTTACTTTGTTTTGAATATGAACAATCCTTGATGAATAGGTCACCATATTCAGTAGATGAAGAAGAAGTCAAAAGCCATTATGCTAAACACTATAATGTAAAGATGCTTTGCAAAGAAAAGATAGTTGGTGGATTCAAAGGAAAGCTCCCTGCTTCTGATGTGGTTTGGTTGTTGGGGTAGATTTAGATAGAGTGTGAAAAAACTATTTTTTATAAGGAACATAGAAAAAAAGTAAGAACCTAATTACCCCCACCAAGCCATATTTAATCAAAACAATTTTTGTTCTTCTATTTCTTTTCGGTACTTTTTCATACCTCGTATTCTAGCATATTATTGGTTTTGTTTATTGGGAATTCCTAAGTGTAATGTTTGTTTGAAAGATGCCCAAAAAGCTCTTCTTCTCTTCCTAATAATGCTAAT
>FPHM01000125.1_pt1 | contig 14265 bp, 17 predicted proteins | sample 1057441 | NCBI WGS metagenome assembly FPHM01 (sample SAMEA4473311, study PRJEB15554) | hydrothermal vent metagenome | biome: marine basaltic hydrothermal vent biome; feature: marine hydrothermal vent; material: water | place: Pacific Ocean | collected 2011-06-14/2011-07-23 | depth 1155 m | reverse complement strand
AATAGTCTCTCTCTGATTCCAAAAGCCCCCTCTCGTAAAGCAAAAAATATAACTTTGGATTTAAATGAAAATAACAGTAGCAAAAGTAGCGATTAACGCTTGTGAAATTATTTTGCCTCTTGCAGTTAAACCTTTTAAATTGTCTCCTGATAATACTTTTCCCAAATCATCTTGAAAACCAACAAGACCAAATCCAATGAGAGTCACAAGTCCTCCCCATATATAAGGATTGCTTAAATCCACAGTAATAAGTGAGGCAATGACTGTAGAGAGTAAGAAAATTGCTCCCCCCATAGTAGGGGTTTTTTGCTTAGACGCATGGGCAGGGATATATTTGGAAATAGGTTGATTGGCATTTTGGGAAATTGCCCAAGAAAGATATTTAGGCATAATAAAGAGCATAAGGATAAATGCCAACATAAAGGCAAGACCAGCACGAACAGAGAGGTAGCCAAAAAGGTTGATATTTAGAAATTCTGAGAGTTCAAATAGCATAGAGTTCTTTCGTTAAAGATTTTAGAAAGTTTATTTTACTATTATTTCAATTAAATTCCACAAAAGAGAGATATAATGACAGTAAAGAAGACTATTTTAATCGTCACTGATGGTATAGGATGTAAACCTGATAGCAAATGTAATGCCTTTAAAGATGCAATTACGCCTACTTATGACAGGCTTTTTGAATCTGCTCCACGCACTTTAATCTCTACACATGGATTGAGCGTTGGTTTACCTGAAGGACAAATGGGCAATTCAGAAGTCGGTCACATGACTTTAGGTGCTGGGCGTATTTTGTATCAAGACTTGGTCAAAGTCTCTTTGGCATTAGAAGATAATTCTATAGAAGAAAATCTAGCACTTAATGAGACCATAAATAAAAGCCATAGAATACATTTAATAGGACTTTTAAGCGATGGAGGCGTACATTCGCATATTTCTCATACTATAGGTTTGGCTAAACTCATTAAAAATAGAGGCAAAAAAGTCTTTTTACATCTTATTACGGATGGAAGAGATGTGAGTCCGACTTCTGCGATGACTTATGTCAAAGAAATTGAAGCAATCTGTGATGAAGATATTTCTATTGCTACGATTGGAGGGCGTTTCTATACTATGGATAGAGACAATCGTTGGGAACGCGTTGCCAAAGGTTATGAAGCTATTGCCAATGCGAAACCGTCCACTTTATTATCAGCAGAAGAATATATCAAAGAATCTTATGCCAAAAATGAACTCGATGAATTTATTGAACCTATAGCATTAAATGCTTATAAAGGTTTAGAAGCCAATGATAGCGTGATTATAAGTAATTTTCGTTCTGATAGAGTGCGTGAGATTAGCACGGCTTTAGGCAAAAAAGATTTTGATGGCTTTGAGCGTTCTTTAGTACCTTTACATATTGCCACGATGACCAAATACGATGCTTCTTTTACTTTTCCTATACTCTTTCCCAAAATTGCACCGACAAATACTTTGGCTGAAGTAATAAGTAAAGCAGGACGCAAACAATTACACACAGCAGAAACCGAAAAATATGCCCATGTGACTTTTTTCTTTAATGGTGGCATAGAAGAACCTTATATTGCTGAGAGTCGTGTGCTTATCCCTAGTCCTGATGTCAAAACCTATGATATGAAACCTGAAATGTCTGCCAAAGAAGTAGGCGAAGCCGTATCTATAGCTATGGAAGAAAATTATGATTTCATCGTGGTCAATTTTGCCAATGGCGACATGGTAGGACATACAGGCAATTACGAATCAGCGTGTTTGGCAGTCAATACCGTAGATACAGAACTTTCTAAGATTATAGAAAAAGCCAAAATAGATGGCTATAATATAGTCTTGACCTCAGACCACGGAAATTGTGAAGAGATGCAAGACAAAGACGGCAATACACTTACCAATCACACCGTAGGCGATGTATGGTGTTTTGTCTTGGCTGAAGGTGTCAATGAACTCAAAGAAGGCTGTGGACTCAATAATATCGCTTCTACTGTACTGACTCTCATGGGAATAAACATACCTGAGGAGATGGATGAAGCACTCATCGCATAAAGGAAAAATCATGCAAAGAATATTTAAAGTAATGAATGTCAAATGTGGAGGCTGTGCCAATACGCTCAAAAAGGCATTGTTAGAAGATTTTGGCGAAGTATCTGTAGATTTAGAAAAAGAACCAAGAGAAATAAGTGTAGAAATTTCAGAAGAAAAAGTACTAGACTTACGCCACAGACTCAAAAGCTTAGGCTATCCTATGAGTGATGAAGATTTATCAACTATAGAAAGCTTTACAAGTACAGCCAAAAGTTTTGTCTCTTGTGCTATTGGAAAGATAGATGCTAGGGACAACTGAAACTAGTCTATTATGCACTCCCAAACACAGTTTGGGAGCGAGGAGGAGAGGCTAGACCAATGCCTATAAAGTAAGCATTATACTTTTGAAATTTGTAGGTTCGATTTTATCAAACAAATTAGTATATCAATTATTATTCATTTGAAGTCATTGGAAGATTGAACATTCTTTGCTTGAAATCATTATAAGCTTTTTAATTTAAGAAACATGAAACTTTTATTAGGACTATTATGTTATTATTCTAAATATTAGATATTATTAAAAAATAGGCGATAATGATGAATGATGATGATGAATATAGAAATGCCCTAGCCATAGGTGACCTAATATTAGAATTTCGTATTAAAAATATTTTAGGTGTAGGTGGGTTTGGGATTACTTATCTTGCTTATGATAGTGAACTTGATTGCGATGTTGTTATTAAAGAATATTTTCCTTCTGATTTAGCTATTAGAGAGAATAGTAATGTCATAGCACATAGTCATTCTGGTAAAAGTTTTTATAGCAAAGGGAAAGAACGATTTTATGAAGAAGCTAAAACTTTAGCAAAATTTAAACACCCTAATATTGTACAAGTTAAAAGACGATTTGAATCTAATAATACAGTATATTTTGTTATGGATTTTGAAGAAGGAGAAGACCTTGATTCTTATATCAAAAAACTTCCAAACCATAAACTTACAGAGGATGAAGCACTTTCTATTATACTCCCTATTTGTGATGGACTAAAAGAAATACATAGCTATAATATTTATCATAGAGATATAAAACCTGAAAATATTTATCTTAGGGAAAATTCTTCTCCTATGCTTATAGATTTTGGTTCTGCAAAGCAAATACAAGATCAAGATTCCCATCGTTATTCATCATTTAATGCACAAACATTGGGCTATGCTGCACCTGAACAACAATCCTCACTCTCTAGCCTTATAGGACCACATACAGATATTTATGCTATAGGTGCTACACTCTATAAATGTATATCAGGTGCTTTACCCGTATCATCAGAAGATCGAAGTACCTCAATTACACAACAAGATTATGACCCTTATGAAAGTATTCATACTAAAGTAAATAGATCAGAGTATAGTTATTCCAAAAACAACAAAGCTACTTTATAGTATCATTTTTTTATTAATTGTTACTATTATAGGGTATGTCTATATCTCTCAATCAAAAGAATCAAAAGATAAATTATCTCCAGAAATACAAGAGAAACAAGAAAGACAAGAGAAAATAATAATCAAAAAGAATATAACTTGGAATAAATCTATTTATTCTGCTATAAGAAGCTATAGTCACAATACAAACCATACGGTTAAAGATAATCTCATGAATGTAATTTGGCAAAAATCACCTAGTAAAAATAAAATGACTTGGAATGATGCAATAGCATATTGTCAAAATTTAGTATTAGATGGAATAGAAAATTGGAGAGTACCCTCCTATAAAGAACTTTATTATTTAGCAGATAGAACTAAATATGCTCCTGCTATAGAACATTATTTTAATCTAGAAACTTCTTCTTGGTATTGGAGTAACACAGCTTATAAAATTGATATCTCTCAAGCATGGATTGTAAATTTTAATAATGGTTATGATAAACATCGTGATAAGTCTTATACTTATTTAGTTCGTTGTGTTCAATAAGGATAAACATTTAAAAATGGAGAATTGAAAATGAAACTAAGTATTCTAATTATTGGGATACTTGTATTAAATATACTTAATGCAAGTGATGTAAGAGTAGATAAAGAAAGTGATTTAGTATGGCAAGATAACAAAATTATAATCCAAGAAGATTGGACGAGTGCCATAAGTTATTGTAAAGAACTTTCTTTAGGAGGTTATCAAAATTGGAGACTTCCAGAGATTGATGAGCTGATGAGTATTTCAGATAAAAATAATTATTCACCTGCTATTAAAAAATATTTTAAGTATACAAAAAATGATTATTATTGGACGATTACAGCCTATACAAGTGATATTTCTCAAGCATGGATTCTCAACTTTATTAATGGTAGTGCTAGTTATGACAAAAAATCAACTAGATATTGGGTGCGTTGTATTCGATAGATACTTAAATTTTTTATAATAAGGATAGATAAAATGCCAATGATACGATGTAATGCGAATACACATTATTTTGATAATGCTAAACATAGCCAGTGTCCATTTTGTATGAGTCAAATAGGAAGTAATAAAAATGCTTCTAATGCTTCTACAGTTCAGAAAACAACACTAGAATCACATAAGAATATTCCAAATAATAATAATAATAAAACAATAGCTCCATGGCAAAGAAAAGAAATTCTATCCAATGAGAATATCAAACCTTCTATTGCACCTATTGTTGCATGGTTAGTAATCATTGAAGGGGAAAATAGAGGGCAAGACTTTAGAGTTATACCTGCCATTAATACTATTGGTCGAGATAAAAGTAATACTATTTTTATAGATATAGCTGATTATGAAATATCTAGAGAAAAACATTGTATCATTGAGTTTGATGTTAAAAACAATCAATTCTATTTGGAAAGAGGAATGAGTACAACTTATCTTAACAATAAGCGTGTTGGAGGTGATGGTAGTCTTCTTAATGTAGGGGATATTATTGAAATTGGCAGTACAAAAATGAAGTTTATTCCTTTTTGTACAGAAGATTTTTCTTGGGATTTGTAAATTATTAGAGATAATATTTTACAAAAAAATAATGAAAACAGCATATAAACTTAATATCGGTGGACGAGAGACACAACAAGATAATTGTAAAGTACTTACTTCTTCAAGTTCAACTTTTTTAGTCTTAGGTGATGGAATGGGAGGACATAAAGGAGGAGCAAAGGCTTCAGAAACTTTAATTAAATATGCTTCCATAAAATATAATCAACACAAAGGGAAAGTACTTAATCCAAAGTTTTTTTTTCAATCTATTATTAATGAAACTTTTCAAGTACTAAAAAACTATAAACAAGTAAATAAAAATACTGATCCACAAACAACCTGTGTATTGGTTTTAATACAAGATAGCAAAGTTTATAGTATGCATATTGGAGATAGTCGAGTATATATCCTTGATACGATGAAATTTATATGGCGTACAAAAGACCATTCTGTAGTGGAAATGCTTCTTAGTTTAGGAGAAATTACAGAAAAAGAGATGGCAACACATCCAGACCAAAATAGATTACTCAAAAGTCTTAATGGAAATAAAAAATCTCAAGGAACATTTAAAATCACTCTTTTACCAGAGGGAAAAAGTATGGTATTAGTGTGTTCTGATGGATTTTGGGAATATATATCTGTAAAAGAAATGAAACAGTATGGATTTAATTTGTCCATAGAAAAAGCTTTATCGACAATGGTATTATTAGCCAGAAAACGAGGTGGTATAAAAGGTGATAATATTAGTGTAGCTTTATCTATAGAAGAAGTACTCAAAAAGAATCAACAAAAAAACTTATTTACTCGGTTTATTTCTAAACTGATACCTATATTAATCAATAGGTAAACCATTTTTCCATAGACCCTTACGCTGTTTACCAGAAGCCCATATATAAGTGCCCATACCTGTTTGTCTATCATTTACAAAATCACCAATATATCTATCACCATTCCTCCATGTATAAGTACCTTTACCTGTTCTTTTCCCATTCACAAAACTACCAATATATTTAGCACCATTAGCTAAGAATAAACTACCTTTACCTGTTCTTTTATCATTAATAAAATCACCAATATACTTGTTTCCATTTGCCCATCTTAAAGTCCCTCTACCTGTACGCTTACTTTCTACAAAATCACCTGTATAGCTATTTCCATTATCCCATAGTAGACGACCTTTTCCATGTGCTAAAGAATTTTTTTCCTCTCCTGTATAAGTCACACCTTTAAAAGTAAGCGTTTTCTTTTTTGAAACCGTTTTTTTAGCATTAGTAATAGTATCTATTTCTTTATTTACTAAGCTTGAAGTATCACTACTTTGATCATTTTTTCTACTGACTATTTTAGATAAAGTAATATCTTTCTCTAAATTGTTTTTTAAATAAACTTTTTGTATTTTTGTTTTATATCCAGAAAGTTTTACTTTAATTGTATATCTTCCTTCTTCAAGCTTTATCCCATCTTTATACCTAAACTTGATATTAGTAATAGAGACTTTAGCATGTGATGGTATTGGATTAATAGTTAATGCATATCTAACAATTGGAGTAGGTTCTACTATTTTTTTTATTATTTTGGATAAACTGATATCTTTTTCTAAGTTACTTTTTAAATAAATTGATTCTACCTTACTTTTATATCCATCAAGTTTTACTTTAATTGTATATTTGCCTTCCTTAAGTTTTATTCCGTCTTTATAAGAAGGCTGAATATTCATAATATACACTTTAGCACTTGAAGGTATAGGATTAATGGTTAATGCATATTTACGAATAACTTCATGTATAACCTCAGGTATAACTTCAGGTATAACTTCTACAACTTTTTCTTCAATCACTTCTTTAGCTACTACTTCTACAACTTTAGGTTCAATTACTTCTTTAGGTACGACTTCTACAATTTTGGGTTCAATCACTTCTTTGGGTACTACTTCTACAACTTTGGGTTCAATCACTTCTTTAGGTGCAACTACTACAACTTTGGGTTCGATCACTTCTTTAGGTGTAACTACAACTTTCGGTTTAACAACTTCTTTAGGAATACAACTTCCTGTCAAGCAAACAGTAAAATTTAAAGTGCTAAAAATAGTAGGATATTGCTCATGATTTCGCATCACATCTTGTTGTACTTTTCTTAATACTCTATGAATATCGTGATTTTCTTTTAATCTTTCACTTAAAGCTTTACTGTAAGAACTCATTTTTACATTTCCATCTTCACTGATATCGCCTTCACTTTTAGAAAACCCTATGAGTATTTGATCTTCTTTAGGACTTATTTGGTTTAAGCCTCTGGGTGAGGATACCTTATTATATTTTTCATTTTGAAAATGTTTAATCAAAGGATTCTTTCGAGAGGCATCTATTAAAACAATTCCAGACTTAGCAGAAGTAGCACTTTTAATAAAATCATCTAAGTTAATTAAATCTTGTAAATCTCTTTGTTTACGAACGATAGTATTTGCAGGAAATACATAATTTATATTATTTACCTGAATACTATGCCCTGAAAAATAAATCAAAGCAATTTCAGAAGAAGATGCTTGGTCTTCAAAAGACAAAAGTGCTTTTTTCATTGCATCTTTTGATATATTTTTGAGTACTTTAATATTAGAATCTTTAAATCCTATCTCTTTTAATGTGTTATAAATACCATCAACATCATGGAGAGAATTATTAAGAGGAGCAAAACTATACTCATTATTTCCAATAAGTAAAGCAATTTTTTGAGAATAAAGTAAATTAAGACTTAAAATAAATAGTAATAGTAATCGCATAGATACTCCATTTTAAAATTTTTAATAAAGTATATTATAGATAAAAAAGATTAATTTTAGCTATATAAATTATAACTATAAAAAATCTATTTAAACTTGAAGGTAAAAAAATGCAATATACTTCTCAATCCAAGTTTTAATGCATTTATAGTAGAATAACTTCAAATAATCATAAAGGTAAAAGATGAAATTCACAGGAACAAATGTACTCGTCACGGGAGCAAGTAGAGGGATTGGTGCTGAGATAGCCAAAGGTTTGGCAGATATGGGGCTGAAAGTTTGGGTAAATTTTCGTTCAGGAGAAGCAGAAGCCAATGCCATTAAAGCACAAATAATAGAAGCAGGTGGACAAGCGGAAGTTATTGGTTTTGATGTGAGTGATGAGAGTGCTTTTGTGACAGCGATGAAACGAATTGTCAAAGAAGATGGTGGATTGTCTTATTTGGTAAACAATGCAGGGATTACCAAAGATGGTTTGGCGATGCGTATGAAGGCTGAACAGTTTATGTCAGTGATTGATGCCAATTTAAAATCAACTTTTATAGGGTGTAGAGAAGCCTTGAAAGCCATGCGTAAAAAACGCTTTGGTGCTATTGTCAATATTGCGTCTATTGTGGGAGAAACGGGCAATGCTGGGCAAACGAATTATGCTGCGTCTAAAGGTGGTACGATTGCGATGACCAAATCTTTTGCGATTGAAGCAGGGACTAGTGGTATTCGTTATAATACAATTACCCCTGGGTTTATTGCTACAGAGATGACAGAGGGTCTTAAAGAGGAAGTGAAAGTTGCATTTACAGCCAAAATCCCTATGGCAAGATTTGGAAAACCTAGCGAAGTGGCTGATGCTGTGGCATTTTTACTCTCCGACCATGCTTCTTATATCACAGGAGAAACGCTCAAAGTCAATGGTGGGATGTTGATGTAAGATGTCAAAAATACTGCTACTTGAAGATGATAAAGATTTTAACGAAACGCTAGAAGATTTCTTAGAAGAAGAGGGTTTTATGCTTGATTGTGTGCTTGACCCTTATTCTGCTTTGGATTTGACTTATGAAAATAACTATGATTTATATCTCTTTGATGTGAATTTACCCTATGAGAATGGTTTTAAACTCTTGGAAAAGCTACGCGACTCTGGGGATAAAACCCCTACGATTTTTATTACTTCTCGTAGCGATAAAGCCTCTTTGAAAAAAGGATTTATGCAAGGTGGAGATGATTATCTTACTAAGCCTGTGGATTTGGAGGAACTTTTATTGCGTATTATCGCTGTTTTGCGTAGGCAAACACGCAGTGAGGTTGTGATTTTAGGAGACTATACTTTTGATATTCTTGATAAAATGCTTTATCAAAATGAACATCCTATAGAACTTACCCAAAAAGTCAAAGAATTATTGCTAGTGTTTATTGAAGGACAAGGTCGTGTTGTGTCATCTGAAGAAATAAAGTCACGCCTTTGGAGCAGTTCTGAAGAAGGAAGTGATGGAGCATTACGCGTGTATATTACACAGCTAAAAAAAATATTTCCTACACAAATACAAAATATTAGAGGTGTAGGCTACCAAATGATTTTATAATATAATGAAAAAAACATTCTTTCTACTAGGTTTTATTTATTTTTTTAGTATTGCTATTCTCTTAATCGCCGTGTACCAATTTTTAAAAAATTGGAATATGAGTGAATTTAACTTTTTTATTGCAGGGGTTCTTGTTTTTTTAGTGGCTTTGGGTTGGGGATATTTTCTGAGTATATTAATCATTAGCCCTCAAAAAAAGCTAGAAGAAACACTCATGCTTCTTAGCAAAGATATTATTCATGAACTCAATATTCCTTTAGCCACCATTCATGCCAATACAAGTATGCTAAGTAAAACTTTAAAAGACAAAAAGTCTATTAGACGCTTAAAGCGTATAGAAAATGCCTCTTTTAGGCTTGAAAAACTTTATAGGGAATTGGTCTATACTTTACATAAAGAGATGCATACGATTGAAAAAGAAACTTTTAATATCAAGCCTCTGATTGAAGAACGCATAAGGTTTTTTGAAGAACAACATCGTAATCCTTTTATATTGACGATGAATGACTATACAATACTGGCAGATAAAATAGGTTTTGAACAGGTTTTAGATAATATTATGAGTAATGCCATGAAATATTCTTCCAAAGAAAGCCCTATTTCTCTTCTATTGAATAATAATATTTTGTCTATTAAAGATGAAGGTATAGGTATGTCATCAAGCGAACTTTTACGCATCTATGAACGATATTTCCAAGTAGATACACACAAAGAAGGACAAGGAATAGGTTTGGCATTGGTGCATCGTTATTGTGAAAATCAGAATATTACCATTCGTATTACTTCGGAGAAAGGTTTGGGTACTGAGGTATTTTTGAACTTGGAGAAAATTTGGGAATGATTCTTTACATCAGAGTTTGTCCATATTTTTACTCATTTTACCCTATAATACTAAAAAATAAAATACAAAGAGTTCCCATTGAAAGATTTAGTTGCATTTATAACCACAGGTTTCCCTTCTTTAGAATTTACTATTGATGCGTCTTTGGCACTGGCAGAAGCTGGAGTTGATACTTTAGAACTAGGTATGCCATTTTCTGATCCTGTAGCCGATGGTCCAATCATTGAAAAAGCCAATCTCAAAGCCTTGCAAAATGGCTTTAAACTAGAACATCTCTTTGAAGCTTCTGCTCAGATTACACCTCATATTGATACTTTATGGATGGGATATTTTAATCCTTTTTACCATAAAGGTATGGATAATTTTATTCATGAAGCCAAAAAAGCAGGAGTGAGTGGATTTATTATCCCTGATTTACCTCTTGAAGAAGCCAAACCCTATAAGCCTAGTATAGAACAAGCTGGGCTTAGTTTGATTGATTTTATTGCTCCCACCGATAGTCCAAAGCGTATAGCAGAAATTGTCATAGATGCAAAAAAGTTTATTTATCTTGTAGCGTATGCAGGGATTACAGGGTCTGGAAAAAGTGAAGATTTACAGCCTATTATCACAGAAATTAAAAAGCATTCTTCTACACCTGTATATGTAGGGTTTGGTGTTGATCAGAATACAGCCACAGAAAAATCCAAAGGCGTGGATGGTGTGATTGTAGGGTCTGCTTTTGTCAAAGTACTCTTGGATAAAAGCCTTTCGGATACACAAAAAATTAAAAAAATTGCATTGATTGCTAAAGAAATTAAAGAAAAGATAAATACTTAAAATGCATAAATTAGCTGTACTATTTTCAGGACAAGGCACAAATTTTGCCTATCTCCTCAACACTTTACATGGTCAAGGATTTGAAATTGTTGTTGCCATCACCAATAATCCTCTAGCAGGTGGTATTGCTATTGCCAAGAATCATAATATTCCTTTAGAAATTATTCATGCCACAGAATATAAAAATAGAGAAGATTTTGATAAAGAGCTTGTAGCAGTATTAGAGAAATATCAAGCCAATTTAACTATTCTTGCTGGATTTATGCGTATTCTTAGCCCTATTTTTACCACAAAAATTCATGCTATTAACTTACACCCTTCACTCTTACCTAAACACAAAGGATTACATGCCATAGAAAAAAGCTATGCTGATGATTCTGATAGAGGTGGTGTTTCCGTACATTATGTGAATGAAACACTTGATGGAGGCAAAATAATAGTACAAAAAAGTATTGCCAAAAAAGCATTAAGCTTTGAAGACTATGATAGTAAAATACGCAGTATAGAAAAAATAGCACTAAAAGAAGCTATAAAAAAAATATTTGAGGAAAGACGATGAAACCAATCAGTGATAAAGACAATGCAAGAGGTGTATATATTATTTTTGCTGTCATACAGATGATACTTTTAGCATTGATGTATTCTGTTGTATATACTTCCTATAAAATTACAGAAGTCTGTATAGAACGCTATGAACTCAATGCTATTATGGCGTATGCACCCACTATTATTGTATTTATTGCAATACCATTAGTCTTATATAAAACCCGAAGTATATTTCTTCAAGAGCGTAGAATGGTAGCAATTTCATGGATGATGGCTCTCTTATCTATCTTTTTGGTCGGTTTAATGTTACACATGAATAATATTAGTGGAACTGCTTAATGTTTCAGCTTCCAAAGAAGCACAAAAAGGTACTTAAACTTTCTATTCCTGCTGTCATTAATTCACTCTTGGATATGTTACAAGTCATTACAGACCTGATTATGGTTGGTCGTATTTCTGCCTTTGCCGTTGCATCTGTGGGTTTAGGTTTACAATCACTGATGTTTGTCTTTGCTATTCTTACCGTCCTTCAAGTAGGTACTTCTGCCCTATTATCTCGCTTTGTCGGTGCAAAGAAAATAATCCCTGCTTCTACAGCCCTTTCTTCTTTACTCTATTTTGCATTTTTTATCTCTCTACCTATCACAGTCTTATGGTATTTTATTGCACCCTCCCTTTATATATGGTTTAATACAGCCCAAGAAGTGATTGTTTTAGGCTCAGAATATGTACAAGTACTGACATGGATGTTACCTTTTATTTTTATAAAACTTGTTTTTGTCACAGCTCTGAATGCATCAGGAGATACCAAAACCCCTATGTATGTCAAAATAGCCTCTATTTTTATGAATATTTTACTTAATTATCTGCTTATTTTTGGACATTTTGGCTTTCCAGAATTAGGTGTGCAAGGAGCAGGAATCGCTACAGTCATTGTAAATATCATAGAATTATCTGTTTATTTTTGGCTTTATAGCAAAAGGAAAATGCTTTACATTCCTCTATGGCATTATTCTTCTAGCCTACTAAAAAGAGCCTTAAAAGTCGGTATCCCTGCCTCCATTGAACGCACACTCACTTTTGGTTCATTTATGTTATTTACGATGATTATTGCTGATTATGGCACAGAAGTCTTGGCAGGGTATCAAATAGGGTTGCGTATAGAGGGGTTAGCCTTTATGCCAGGAATTGGCTTTACCATCGCAGCGATGACCCTTATGGGACAAGGTTTGGGAGCAAAGAAACCTCTTCAAGCAAGAGAAGATGTTGTACTCATACTCAAATATACTGTAGGATTAATGTTCTTTCTCTCATTTTTTATGATATTCATGCCAGAAAAAATAGTATGGCTTTTTACCGATGAGAGTCAAACAATAGCAGAAGCTAGTCTCTATTTACAAATCGTAGGACTATCACAAATCCCTTTAGCCTTTAACTTTGTACTCTCAGGTGCATTAAGAGGAGCAGGAGATAGCAAAAGAACTCTCAAAATAAATCTTATTTCTTTATGGTTTGTGCGTATTCTTCCTGCTTTACTACTCAGTTGGTACTTTCAAGAAGTACTCTTTGTTTATATAGCCATGATTACTGATACTTTTGTCAAAGCCATATTATTATGGCATACTTTTAACAAAGGAGAGTGGGAAAAGCTAAAGGTCTAAACTTTACTTTTTATCCTCTACTAATTTTTTCATCTCAGCTTCCACCATCTCTTTGAGTTCCCCGATATGTGCAGACAATTTTTTTTGAGCAATTTCTGTACCTTTAATTGCTATTTCTGGCATGAAGGCTAATGTCTTCTGCCCTACTTCTGTTTTATAAAAAGCAATCACTTCAGCCAATTCTTCACTGCTATAACGCTTTGCATACATAGTCGCCATATCATCTTTCAATGCTTCCCATCCCATATACTTATCAAAAAATGCATGAATCGTAGGTTCTATCATTTTTAATTTTTGATTTCGTTGTATTTGTATCTGAGTAATGTTAGCAATCATCCCTTCATAAGTCTTCTCCATGTGCATGGTCTTTAAAAGCTCATTTGCTAAAGAAAGAGAAGTATTTTCTTCCACTGTAGGACTTACTATTGTTGTATTACTTTCTACTGCGTATAGAGATAATGGTAGTACTAAAGAAGTAATAAGAAGTAATGACTTGGTTGATTTGAACATGATATTCCTTAGGTATAATTTTATAGTAAAAGTATAGCTTAGAAAAGTTAATAAAGTTTAAGAGAAAAAATAAGAGGAGATAATAAATAGTAAAAAAACTCAAAGTGGCAGCGACCTACATTTCCACAAGCGTAGCCTGCAGTATTATCGGCGATGGGAGGCTTGACTTCCAGGTTCGGAATGGAGCTGGGTATGACCCTCCCTCTAACCCCACCACTAAGAGAGATAAGAACACAAAATGTGCTTATCTCTCTCAGCTTAAAAGCTTTGAGTTACTTAGTATTGTTAAGAGTCTAGCGAATGTTGGGTAGTAAATTACAATTCAAACAAGAAGTTCTCACTTATTATCTGCTGTTCAAATGAATGAACTTGCACTTAATAAGGTAGTACCTATAGAAGAATAAAGTAAATACAAACGACCTATTAGTACTGGTCAGCTAAATGTCTTTCAACACTTACACACCCAGCCTATTAACCTTGTAGTCTTCAAGGGGTCTTCAGGGATGATTCATCTT
>FPHM01000040.1_pt1 | contig 14386 bp, 15 predicted proteins | sample 1057441 | NCBI WGS metagenome assembly FPHM01 (sample SAMEA4473311, study PRJEB15554) | hydrothermal vent metagenome | biome: marine basaltic hydrothermal vent biome; feature: marine hydrothermal vent; material: water | place: Pacific Ocean | collected 2011-06-14/2011-07-23 | depth 1155 m | reverse complement strand
AATCTCAATTACCATGTATAATCATCCAGAGTATGGGACAACGAGTGCCTCTAGTCAAAAAGAAGATACGAAGGGTATTTTAGTCACTTCATCAGGATATATTTCACTTCCTCTTATTAAGCGTGTAAGGATTGCAGGTTTAACCCAAACACAAGCAAAAAATAAAATTGAAAAAGCCTATCATAAATTCAACATTATAGATGCCGAAGTCTATGTAGAAGTATTAAATAAAAGAGCTTATATCACAGGAGAAGTCAATAAACCAGGAGAAATAGCACTTTTTAATGAACGCTTAGGTCTTTTGCAAGTCCTTGCTTCTGCTGGTGGATTAACAGATGCTGCAAATAGACGGGCTATTGTTATTTTACAAAAAAGAGGAAATAAAATTCATACACAAACAGTGGATTTAACAGGTAAAGATTCACTTAAAATTGCAAACCTTATGATTCACCCAAATGATACTATCTATGTCACTCCAAATGATATGAAACCATTTAATACAGGTATAAGCGAAGTTGCCCCAACAGTCGAATTGGTGGGTGGAATAGTTAATCCCATCACTAATATCAATAATATATTAAAAAGTAATAACTAAAATACTGAGTTCAATAGCCTATTTTTCAGGAATAGGCGTAAAAGTAATTTACTTCTATAGAAAATTCCCTTTCGCACAAAATTCTCTTTCATAAGTCTATAAAATATTACTATACTATTAGCCTCTAAATATAAATAAGATAAAAATATTTTTATTTTATTTTTATCTTCTAAAGTAATTTTATCATCTAATAATAGTTTTTCAAGTAAGAGTTCGCGTCCTTCATTTCTATAAGGAAGCTTTGTATTTATTTCATAAAGTGAAGAAAAACTAAAACGATAATGCTTTTCTACTCTCTTTATCGAATTACTTACATTGCTATTATGTATTCTATACTTTACCAAAGGAAGATAAAGGGTTTTTCTTTTACCATAAATTTCTGCTAAAAGTGCAATCGTATAATCATGTACTTTTACATAATCTATAAGTACTAATGCTTTTTCTTTTAATAAACTATTCATCAAAATCGTATTTCCCATCACACCACAACGCCCAAGCATTTGAGTAATATCTTTATCTTCTTTAAATTTATAGCTTTTAAAATCAAAAAAAGAGTCTGCTACGAGTTGATTATTTTCATTAATTAAAGACAAATCTGAATGTACCATCAATGGTATATTTTTAAAAGATAATTCTAAAAAATACATTTCTTTGAGTAAAATTTCTAATTTATTTGTCTCCCAAATATCATCTTGATCACAAAGAGCAATATAAGGTGTTTGTGTAAGAGAAATACCTTTTTTAAAGTTTTGTACTACACCCAAAGAAGAAATATTTTCATATAAATCAATAGAGGAGAAATTTTTTATATAGTTATGAATAATTTGTACAGTATTATCACTTGAAGCATCATCACAAATAATAAGTATAAAGTCTTGAAAAGTTTGAGCAAAAATAGAATCTAATTGCTGGGCTAAGAATTTTTCACCATTATAAGTAGCCATTACAATAGAAAGTAATGGCGAAAACACTAACGCACCAGAAACCAAGGATTGAGTAAATTTTCTTTATTATAGACTACAGGCTTGTCAGTATCAAAAATATAAGTCATCTTTCCACTTTCTCTCACAATGGCATCTGCTGCTGCTGTATCCCATTCCATTGTTGGGGCTAATCTAGGATATATATCTGCTACCCCCTCTGCTACCATCACTAATTTTAAAGAAGAACCTTTAGAAACTTGCTTTATGTCTTCTGTAGTTTTAGCTAAATCATCTATAAATGCTTGAGTTTCTTCTGAAAGATGAGATTTAGAAGCCACGACACTCAAAGATTTTTCAGGTGTTTTATTTATAGTAAGAGGTAATTTCTGTCCATTTTTAAACGCACCCTCACCTTTTTTAGCTTCATACATATCATTTAATACAGGAGCATAAACGACTCCTAAAATAGGAATATGATTATGAATCAGTGCGATATTTACCGTAAATTCACCATTTTTTTTGATAAATTCTTTGGTGCCATCAATAGGATCTATACACCAATAATATTCCCATTCTTTTCTTTCCTCATAAGAAATTTCTCTGCCTTCTTCTGAGAGAATAGGAAGATTATATTTTTCTAAAGCATCCATAATCACTTGATTTGAAGCCAAATCAGCTTCTGTAAGAGGTGAAGCATCTTCTTTATATTCTATTGTAAAATCTCTTTTATAAATTTCCATAATCACATCCCCTGCCTCTTTGGCAATGAGTGTAATATCTTCTAGTTTTATACTATCAAGCATGTATATATCCTTTCTCTTTCAAATGATTTATGATCTCATCAGCAACATCTTCAATGTCTCTATAAGAATTTATAATATGTATTTCAGGTATTTCAGGAGCTTCATAAGGAGAAGAAATCCCTGTAAAAGAGCTTATTTCACCCTTTCTTGCTTTTTTATACAAGCCTTTGGGGTCCCTACTTTCACAAATATCTAAAGGGGTATCTATAAATATTTCTATAAATTCAGACTCTCCAACCAATTCTCTTACTAAATTTCTTTCTTTTTGAAAGGGAGAAATAAATGCCGTGAGTACAATAATTCCAGCATCTACAAATAATTTAGCTACTTCTCCAATACGCCGAATATTTTCTACACGGTCTTCATCAGAAAAACCAAGTCCACGATTAAGCCCCATGCGTATGTTATCTCCATCAAGAAGATAAGTATGCCTTTTTTCTTCTAGTAATTTAGCTTCGACAGCATTCGCAATCGTAGATTTACCCGAACCACTTAAACCTGTAAACCATAAAATACATGGCTTTTGAGCCTTAATATCAGTTCTTTGCTTTGCTGTGACCTCTGTATCATGCCATACAATATTATTATTTGACATAGTTCTTCTTTATATATTTTACAATTATTTCCGTAGCTTCATCAGCACTCATTTTATCTGTATCAATAATAATTTCAGCATATTGTGGTTCTTCATAAACATCATTTACCCCTGTAAAGTTTTGTAATTCCCCTGCTAAAGCTTTTTTATACACTCCTTTATAATCTCGTACTTTACAGGTCTCAATATCTGCTTTGACATACACAACTATATTATTCTCTACCATCTCTCGAATCGCTTTACGAGATTCTCTATAAGGAGAAACAAAAGAAGCTACAGTAGAAATAGAATTTTTTTGAAGTTTTTTAATGAGAAATCCCACACGATGCATATGCCTATTGCGACTTTCTCTATCATATCCAATATTGGGAATAAGATTACGAATATCTTTAGAATCTAAGCGTTCAATAGGGATTTTTAATTTTTCTAACTCATCATAGACTTTATCAGCAATCGTAGTCTTTCCTGAAAGTGGTAGACCTGTAAACCATACATTAAACGGTTCTATTTTCTTTTGACCCCAATAGATTTTAAACCATACTCTCTCATGCAACCAATAAAGACCTATTTTAAGTACACTCTCTATCATTCCTGCTGCAATGGCTAAGTCTAAACGGTCAAAAAAGAAATACACAATAAGAATAGTCGTACTCGTAGCTATGAGACGCCAAGAGATACCTTTAACAATCGAGCGTTTATTTGTCTCTTTGTACATTATACTACTTTACAATTCCATTCTGGAAAATGTGTTCTAATATAGCTATTCAGTGCTTTTTCAGCATCACTATAACTTTTAGTTGCCAATTTTTCTATATCTTCATCTCTTCTACTCACACCCACAATCATTCCTGTACCTACAGTATTATTGGAAATACGGTCAACAACAATAAATGAACCTGTCTGCTTATTCTGTGTATAAGCATCTGCTGTAATAGCTTGGCTCAAAAGCATCTTACAAGAGGCAATATCATTTAAATCTAAAGTCTCTACCGTCGTTCTTTCATAAGTATTCACATCAATTTTATAATTAATATGTTCAAAAGAACCAGCAACAACAGCAGTTCCCCATTTAATATCATAAGTACGACCCAAATGCATCGCTTTTTCATCCATCCATACCAACATTACTTTTAAAGAATTAGAAACCCTTGGTAAAGCATGAGCATGGACTATCATATCCCCTCGTGAAATATCTATTTCATCTTCGGTTCGAATCGTAATTGCCATAGGTGCATAGGCTTCTTCTCTCGTACACTGTCTATTATCTTCACTCACATCCCCTGCATTGATAATCTCTTTTACTTTCGTATTTTTTCCTGAGGGCAATACGGTAATCTCATCACCCACTTTAACAGAACCAGAAGCAATCGTACCACAAAAGCCTCTAAAATCTAAGTTTGGTCGGTTTACATACTGTACAGGAAACCTAAAGTCTTCTTCTTTCTCCACTTTAGAAATATCCATACTATCAAGTAAACCTAAAAGAGGTTTTCCATCATACCAAGGTGTATGCGTACTTCTATCTACCACATTATCACCATCAAGTGCTGATACAGGAATATAATAACAGTTTTTCATCCCTAATTCATTGGCTAATATACTATAAGAGGCTTTGATATTTTCAAAAACCTTTTCTGAGAAATCAACTAAGTCCATTTTATTAATTGCAATAATCACATGTTCAATACCTAATAAATTCACAATAAAAGAATGCCTACGCGTTTGCGTCAAGATACCTTTTCGTGCATCAATCAAAATAATAGCCACATCAGCAGTCGAAGCTCCTGTGACCATATTTCGTGTATATTGTTCATGCCCAGGCGTATCTGCGATAATAAATTTACGATTTTCTGTAGCAAAAAACCTATACGCGACATCAATAGTAATGCCTTGTTCTCTTTCACTTTGCAAACCATCTACAAGTAAAGCCATATCAATTTTTTCACCTGTTGTACCATATTTCTTGCTCTCACTCTCAGCAGCAGAAAGTTGGTCATCAAAAATCATCTTTGCATCATAAAGCATTCTTCCAATAAGCGTACTTTTCCCATCATCTACTGAACCACAAGTAAGAAAACGAAGCATATCTTTATTTTCATGTACTTTTAAATATTCTATAATATCCATTAAAAATACCCTTCTATCTTTTTGAGTTCCATAGCACCCTCTTGGTCTTTATCAATCAAACGCCCTTCTCTTTCAGAACTTGTAGAAAGAAGCATTTCTTTGATAATTTCGGGTAAAGTATTCGCTGTAGAATTAATTGCACCTGTGAGTGGATAACAGCCTAAAGTTCTAAAACGAACCGTTTCTTTCTTTGCAGTTTTACGCAATGATTCGGGTATTCGTTCATCATCAACTCTTATCTTTGTGCCTTGATATTCTACCACTTCTTGCTCTTTGGCAAAATAAAGTGAAGGAATTTTAATATCTTCCAAATAAATATACTGCCAAATATCCAATTCAGTCCAATTAGAAATAGGAAAAACCCGTACAGATTCACCCTTATTCGTGGCTGTATTATAGATATTCCAAAGTTCAGGTCTTTGATTTTTAGGATCCCAGCGATGATTTGTATCTCTAAAAGAAAAAATCCGTTCTTTTGCACGAGACTTCTCTTCATCTCGTCTAGCCCCACCAATGACTGCGTCATAGCCACCAGCATTAAGTGCTTGTTTAAGGGCTTGGGTTTTCATAATATCCGTATGTACTTTAGAACCATGTTCAAAAGGCGAAATATCCATCTCAATTCCCTCAGGGTTAGAATGCACAATCAAATCAAAACCTAATTCTTTGGCTCTTTGGTCGCGAAATGCTATCATCTCTTTAAATTTCCATTTCGTATCCACATGAAGCATAGGAAAAGGAAGTTTAGAAGGAGCAAAAGCTTTCATAGCAAGATGAAGCATGACAGAAGAATCTTTACCAACAGAATACATCATTACGGGATTAGAAAAAGCAGCAGCAACTTCACGCAGAATGTGTATTGATTCTGCTTCGAGTTGCTTGAGGTGTGTTAAGCGTTTAGGAGTAAGCAAGGAGATTCCTTAGAGTGAATTAATCTTTGACTTCACAAAAATTTTTAATAAGCTTTGCTGTAATTACAGTTTCAACTTCTTTTTCTTTACCCTCTTTGTCTGTGACTTTATAAGTTTTCACAACATTTGTTTCTAAAAATTCTATCGTTGCTACTTCAGCAATTTGAGAATAAGTATAACCATCCATTTTAGCTTGAATTAAATCTTCTTGTCTCGAAGAGACATATTGATTTGCAGCAATTCTTACACGTTGACTCTCTGTTAAATATTCTTTAGAATACTCTTTCATTCTTTTAGTAAATGTTATCATAGGGTTTACCTTTTTTAAATTTAGATTAAAAAATTATATCATAATTAAAATAAATTTAGCTTAATATAAAGTAGATTCGATTTTATCGTATTTTATAGCATTGATTGTTCGATGAAATTGTTAAATAGTATTTTTTAAACAAAAAATTAAAAAGGTAGCTTGAATCTTAGTCATAACAAATATCTTTCTGATATTTTCGATTTTAATCAAGAGAGAGTTTTCTATTCTCTCTCAAAATCCCCAGAAACCCCACCACTTTTATGTTCTAGTTGTACATTTTTTATAATCATACCTTTGTCTATGGCTTTGAGCATATCATATATAGTAAGTAATCCAACGCTCACACCTGTAAGTGCTTCCATTTCTACGCCTGTTTTTCCATGAAGTTTGACGGTGACTGTGAGTTTGAATGCAGGGATTTGGGGGAGTTCTTCTATGTCTGTTTTGACTGAAGTGAGCATGAGAGGGTGGCACATGGGAATGAGTGTTGATGTTTGTTTTGTGGCTTGTATGGCTGCGATGACGGCTGTTTGAAGCACTGGACCTTTTTTGGCTGTATTGGCTGTGACGGCATCAAAGGCAGGTTGTCCTACTTCTATGATTCCTGAGGCTGTGGCAATGCGTGTTGTAGGGGCTTTGTCTCCGACATCTACCATTTTTGGTTTATTTTGTTCATCTAGGTGTGTTAAATTCATAGATATTGCCTTGTATTTTTTGAATAGTTTAGCATAAAAATGATAAAAATCTTAAAAGTGACGATAAAAGTATAATTAAACTTGACTTTAGACATCAATATCGCTAGAATGTCATCAAAGGATACTTATGACCTATGCATATCGCAGACAAACCCCTCATTGTTCTTCTCTTGTGGAGCAACAACATGAAATTCAACGCTTTAGTATTGAGAATGTAATGGCTATTGATAAAGAAGTGATTGAGTATTCAACCAAAAATCTTCATCTTGAAGAACGAGAAGAGTTTGAAACATTTTTACGCACTATAGGAGAGGGGCATAGTATTCTTGTGGCTTCTTTATCTGTCTTAAGTAATAGGGCTGATGAATTGGTTAAAATCATTAATTGTATCTTAACACATGAAATTAACTTATGGATTTCTCATGGTGGCTTGTGTATTAATAAGCATACGAAGATGGTTGAAATTTTTTCTTTGTTGAATGCTTTACGAGAAGAGCATAAAAATGGAAATAAACAAATGGGAAGACCTAAGGGTAGTAAATCTAATTCTAAGTTTGATGTATATCATGCACAGATAGTGAATTTATTGGCTGAAGGAATATCTGTATCTGCGATTTCTCGTGAATTGGAAGTGAGTCGAAGTTCTTTGAAAGATTATATTGAATCTCGTAGTCTCAAAGATTTGGCAATGAGTATGCATAGTTATTTGAATGAAGAACATGGAGAAAGAGGTTTGGACAATATTGTATTAATTTGTCCTTTTGAAGAAGCATATAACAAGAAGGTAAAGTAAAAATGAAAGCAGAAGCATTAGAATTGGGCGTATCTTATAGAATTAAGCGTTATTGGGCATATATTATCGCCACAATTATGGCATTATCAATACCGTGGATTACTATAGGAGGAAATCATCTTTTTTTACTCTCTTTTGACCAGAAAAAGTTACATTTAGCAGGGATTGCCTTTGATATGCAAGAACTTTATCTCATGCCTTTTTTGTTGATGTTACTCTTTTTGGGTATTTTTGCAGTCACGGCTATTGGGGGTAGGGCTTGGTGTGGTTGGGCTTGTCCTCAGACGATTTTCCGTGTGATTTTTAGAGATGGAATTGAAACGAAACTCTTAGGGCTTCGTAAGCGTATCAAAAACAAGCAAAAAGACCCTGATATGTCTAAGATGGAAAATAAATTGAAGTATGTAGTCGCTATTTTGCTTTGGTCTGTTTTGGCTTTTGTGGCTTCGGCAAACTTCCTGTGGTTTTTTGTGCCACCTGAAGACTTTTTTGTCTATCTTGCCAATCCTTTAGAACATACTGTACTTTTAGGAATGTTTGTGGGTGTGGCTGTGTTTATTATTCTTGATGTGGTCTTTATCAAAGAAAATTTTTGTGTATATATTTGTCCTTATAGCCGTGTGCAGTCTGTGCTTTATGATGAAGATACAGTGATGGCAGTGTATGACCCACTTCGTGGTGGGGATATTTATGAAGGCAAAGGCTATGAGAGAGAAAAACAATTTACGAAGCAAAAAGAGCTTTTAAAAGTCGATGTTTCTGCTGAATGTACGACTTGTGAATCTTGTGTAACGGTATGTCCTACACATATTGATATTCGTAAGGGTTTACAGCTTGAATGTATTAATTGTCTGGAATGTGTAGATGCTTGTACGACGGTAATGGGAAAACTTGGTAAACCGTCTTTAGTGCGTTGGTCATCGGAGAAAGAAGCTTTGCACCATAAAGGAAAAACAGACTATTTTAGACCTAAAGTCATTGGCTATTTTGTGGTTTTACTTGCTGTTTTGGTCACACTTTTTGTCATGGGAAGTAAAAAAGAACACATGCTTTTGGATATTAATAAATCTCCTAGATTATATAAGACTTTAGAAGGTGGCGTGGTGCAAAATGATTATATCTTTATGTTTGCCAATACAGACAAAAAAGCCCATACTTATTATTTTGAAATTGTAGGTAATGACAAAATAAAAATCCTAAGACCATCAGAACCATTTAGAATTGGTGCAGGGAAAAAGAAGAAGAAAGTAGTGATTTTTCAGACGAAAGAATCTTTGGTGAAAAATACACAAAAAGATACGCCTATTCCTGTGAAGCTTCTTGCTTATGCCTTGGATGAAAAAGAACGCATTATTATTGAAAGAACGGCAGTCTTTATTTATCCTAGAGAAGATTTACTCAAAAAGTAAATCAACTTCATATTGATATAGGTTTTCCTATATCACCATATTGACTGCTTCATGTGTTTCAAAATATTTAAATATTTTATTTCTCTCTTCTTCACTTTCTACAGAACAAGAAGCATTATAAGTATGAAACTTTCCTGTTCTGGAACTATTCCCCAATTTACAGTCATGTTTCTTTTCTCCCATTGCTTCTTGTATGCACTTTAAAAGTTTGTCTTTATTTTTACCTATAATTTTAAATCCCCATTGGGTTGGATATTCTATTGTAGGTTTTTCTGGGGTATTATTGTCTAGTATTTTCATGCTTTTCCTTGTGTATTCGTTAAAAATGTACTATAGCATTTTAGTACTTTATGTTAAAATTGAATAGATGAAAATTAGGAGAAAAGATGAAATATCTTATGGCAATAGACGCAGGTACAGGTTCGGTAAGAGCTGTTATTTTTGATACAAAAGGAAATCAAATAGCAGTAGCACAAGAAGAATGGACACATTTGAGCGTAGAAAATGTGCCAAACTCTATGACTTTTGATTTGGAAAAGAATTGGGACTTAACGGTTTCTTGTATTCAAAATGTTATGCAAAAAGCTGAGGTTCATGCAAAGGATATTTTGGCTCTTTCGGCGACTTCTATGCGTGAGGGGATTGTGCTTTATGATAAAGAGGATAAAGCAATTTGGGCTGTGGCAAATGTAGATTCTCGTGCTGATAAAGAAGTGCGTGAACTCAAAAATGCTTTTGAGGGCATTGAAGAACAATTTTATCAAGAATCTGGACAAACTTTTGCTTTAGGTGCTTTGCCAAGGATTTTATGGCTTAAAAATAATAATCCTGAACTTTATGAAAAAGTAGCAAGTATTTCTATGATAGGGGATTGGATATTGGCAAAGCTTTCAGGAGTCATTGCCACAGACCCAAGTAACGGAGGGACTACGGGAATATTTTCTTTAGAAAATCGTGATTGGGATGTTTCTATGGCAGAAAAAGTGGGGATTAAAGCAGATATTTTTCCTAAAGTTTTAGAAACAGGGACAGTCATGGGTGAAGTCTTAGAGAGTTCAGCAGAAGAAACGGGATTGTCTTGTGATACGAAAGTGGTCATGGGTGGAGGCGATGTGCAGTTGGGTTCAGCAGGTCTTGGTGTGGTTAAAGCAGGGCAAGTGGCAATTCTTGGTGGGTCTTTTTGGCAACAAGTGGTCAATATAAAATCTGATGTGAAGCCTCCAAAAGATATGTCATTGCGTGTAAATCCTCATGTTGTAGAAGGATTGTCACAAGCTGAGGGTATTACTTTTTTCTCTGGTTTGGTTATGCGTTGGTTTAGAGATGCTTTTTGTGATTTGGAGAAAATAGAAGCCAAAGCACAAGGCATAGACACTTATACGCTACTAGAAAATAAAGCCAAAGAAGTCCCTGTGGGTTCTTATGGTATTTTGCCGATTTTCTCTGATGCTATGAATTATGGCAAGTGGTATCATGCATCGCCTAGTTTTATTAATCTTTCTTTGGATGCGAATATTTGTAATAAAGCGTCTATGTTTAGAAGCCTAGAAGAAAATGCTTGTATTGTTTCTGCCATTAATTTGAAGAAAATACAAGCTTTTACGGATTTAGACATCAAAGATATTGTTTTTGCTGGGGGAGCGAGTAAAGGAGATTTATGCTGTCAAATATTGGCTGATGTGACAGGCTGTACTATTCATATTCCAAAAGTCACAGAAGCTACGGCATTGGGGGCTGTGATGTCTGCGAGTGTAGGCATTGGTTTATATGATTCTTTGGTTGAGGTATCTGAGGCATGGGTTGTTTGGGATAAAAGTTATGCACCCAATAGAGAAAATTATCAGAAATATCTTAAGATTCAAGAAAGATGGAAAAGTATTTATAAGGCACAATTAGACTTGGTAGATAGAGGATTGACCCAGAGTATGTGGAAGTCAGCAGGGTTATAATCAGTTAAACTTATGATAATCATAATTATTTCTTAATTAATATTTAAGCTTGTCTCTGTTATACTTCTATCAGTCAAACAAATAAATATTATAAGGAACGACTATGAAAACAATTTTAACACTCAGCATAATTTTACTTGCAGGAATGCAAAACCTCTCGGCAGAAACAAAGAATACAGAAGCATGTAAAACATTTATCTCAGAAGGTAAAGCGTATAAAAGCACTTTAAAAGCAGGTCAAGAAGATGCAACTTTAGCATTTTATAAAGAGAATATCATTTCACATTGTGCTAATCTCGTGGCAAAAGTACAGTATGAAACAAATTTTGTACCAAAATTGATGGTAAAAGAAACAGCTTCTAGCATTAAAGGGTGTAAAACATCTATTAAAATAGCGAAGAAATATGAAGGCAATGACAAAGTTATTGAAGCATATAAAGAAAATATCGTAGATAATTGTGGGACTTTGGTAGCAAAGACTAAACCAGCATTTTGTCTTTTTGATGAAGTGGATACAAGTTCAATAGAAAAATTGAAAATCTTATGCCAATCAGCGATTAAAGAAGCACATAGTATTAAAAGTATAGTCATAGATACAAAAGCAATGGCTATACAAAAAGCCAATATCGTTGACAAATGTGGTAAATTACAAGCAATACTTTAAATCATATAGTCTATTTCGGGGAGGTCAGTCTTTTTAAAGGCTTCTTGAAAAGTTTCTTTGATTTTTTTCATATTAAAAGGCTTTCCGAGATAAATATCAAAGAGTGTATTGTCTTGCTTCATTTTCTCTATTTCTCCTGAGATAGACACAGAAAAAATAGCTCGAAGATTCTTTTTCTTTTCAATTGCTCTATACGCACTCATCACTTTTTCTCCTCTAAGTTTTGGCATATATTGGTCTAGGTAAAGCAGTTGATATAAGTTTTCTCCTTCTTTTGTTGCTTCTGTTAACATTTTTAGGGCTTCTTCTCCATCTCTTGCAATATCAATTTCACAAAAAGTATTGTCTAATATCGCTTTAATAAGTTGGATATTTATCATATCGTCATCTACGATAAGTACTTTTAGTCGGTTACGGTTGTTTAAAAATTGATAGAGTTCTTTTCCATAAAAAGTATATTGAGAAATTATTAATAAGAGATAAAAATGTTTCTTCCATGACAAGCAATTTAATATTTCTTACTTTTAACAAGTCTATGACTTCTTGGTTGAGTTGATGTTGAAAACAAATAAGATGCGTGGCTTTATATGAAATCTTTTCTATTTCTTCAATCAAAATTATTTGCTCTTCGTTTAAACCCATATCTATGACAGTCTTTGTGAGATTTTCTAGGGTAGGCCTATTATTTTTTGCAGATAAAATTTGAAGGGAAAGTGATTTGTTGAGTATTTTTGGACAATATTCATATGTAGAAGGAAGTGTATAAGGAATAGTAAAACTAAAGAGACTACCTTCATTGAGATTGCTTTGTATGTTGAGCTTACCTCCAAAATCTGCTATATATTTAGCACAGATAGACAAGCCTAATCCTGAACCTTCATATTTTTCTTTGCGTTCTTGGGCTAATTTTATATAAGGTTCTAAGATTTCTTCTTGTTTTTCTATAGGAATACCTATGCCTGTATCTTTTACATAAATATCTAGCATATTTCCTTTTTTACTTTTTGCAATAGATAAGCTAATACTTTTTTTCTTAGGTGTAAATTTATAGGCATTACTGAGTAAATTCATTAAAGTGCGTTTAAGCAGTATATTTTCAATCATGAGTTCTTTGGGTAACATAGGATCAATATAGACATTAAAATACATAGATTTTTGATACATATTTGCTGAAAAATTGGAGGCAATACTAGCAAAAAAGTTAAAAGTATTAATACTATTGATTTTAGAAGTTTTTTCTTCCCTTTTATTTGAAATATTTTCTAAAATAGCAGTGCTAAGGTCATTAATATAGACGGCACTTTCTTTGGCATTTCGTATATAATCTAAGAGTCTAGGGTTGTCTAATTCTTCTTCTAATAATTCAAGAAAGCCTTGTAAAGAATTTGCAGGTGTACGAATATCATGAACATTTTTGGCAACAAAGTCCAATACTTCTTCGGGGGATTGAATCATTTTATGTGTATTTTCAATGCTTTCAATTTTTTCTATTATTTCTATTATTTCTGTGGAATCTTTTTCTAATTTTTCTTCAATATAAACTTTTTTACTATTTGTATCTTTCCTATTTGGATGTAATTTATAAATAACATTAATCAAAAAAGGCACTAAAGTTTCTAGGATAATCATATCTTTTTTTTGAAAAGATTTCATTTTTTTGACTGAACAATAAGAAGTAACTATGCCAATTAATCTATCATTATCAAGCATAGGGAGAATCATTTTAGATTTCATCTTAATATTATTGGGGTTATCAGTACTAGGAAGATATTCTTTTTCACTACAAAGATAATTATAAATACCTCCTTCAAGAGTATAAAAAGCTTTGGCAATCACGCCTTTTTGCCTTAACATACAGAGTTTTCGTATCAAATTTGCTTTGGGTTCTTGGATTAAAACATGATTGTCTTCATCAAATATCCATAGAGAAGCAAATTCAGAATCTGTTAAAGTGATAATTAAATTTTCAACAATAGTATGAATTTCAAGAGCATTGTCATTATTATTAATTTCTATAGTACTATTTTCAATCACTTGTTTTAATTCTATAGAAATGTCTTGATTCATATTCATGTCTTTATACATAGCTATCTCTCTTATATTTTTTTAATTTTAACTCTAGTATATTATTTTACTTAAAAAATCTTATTTTAAAAGAAGTTTTATTAGAATATCTATGAATATCTATGAATATCTATGATAAAGCAGTAAAGAAAGTAGTATTTTTCTATTTTTTTTAAAAAACCCTTGACTTTTTATTTCAGTTGGCTAGAGCAGCTGATTTGTAATCAGCAGGTCGGGGGTTCGAGTCCCTTCACCAGCTCCATAAATTTTTTATCAGTGTTTAACCAAATAAATATGGTGGGTTACTCAAGTGGCCAACGAGGGCGGATTGTAAATCCGCTGACTACGTCTTCGAAGGTTCGAATCCTTCACCCACCACCATACTTATGCGGGCGTAGCTCAGTGGCTAGAGTTCCTGCCTTCCAAGCAGGCTGTCGAGGGTTCGAATCCCTTCGCCCGCTCCAACAAGTATTATTTTGGGAGCTGATGTGATTTTAAATAAAACACTTCACATTACAACAACAATCAAAACACTTATACTAAATCTA
>FPHM01000232.1_pt1 | contig 15043 bp, 5 predicted proteins | sample 1057441 | NCBI WGS metagenome assembly FPHM01 (sample SAMEA4473311, study PRJEB15554) | hydrothermal vent metagenome | biome: marine basaltic hydrothermal vent biome; feature: marine hydrothermal vent; material: water | place: Pacific Ocean | collected 2011-06-14/2011-07-23 | depth 1155 m | reverse complement strand
TCAGATGGTATTGATAATTCATTAATTCAAAAAGATTCTCTTATTAGCTTTCATGAAGATAACTGTAATGGTGTTCAACCTGCTATTATTGCAAATGGATTAGAAGATTCTCTAATTGAACTTAAAATTAATAATGGAGTCTCTGAACAAGGTATATCTTTTCCTGATTATGACACAAATAGTGTCTCTATTGCCAAGATTACATTAACAGATAATCCTGTTTTAGCTACTTCTTCTCTTTTTGTAAATAACCAAGAGAATAATACTAGTTTTGGAGCAACACTTCCACAAGGTTCTAAATTAGAAGGTTTAGGATTAATTTTTAAACCATCAGTAGATGCTACTCCTAATTCAAGTTTTACTACAGAGTTTATAAATGGTAATTTTGAAGATTTAAATAATATTACACTTTGTAGTCAAAATCAAGCTGTAGGAACTATGGTACAAAAAGGAAGCAATAGTGCTGTATTCCAATTTTCAGATGGTATTGATAATTCATTAATTCAAAAAGATTCTCTTATTAGCTTTCATGAAGATAACTGTAATGGTGTTCAACCTGCCATTATTGCAAATGGATTAGAAGATTCTCTAATTGAACTTAAAATTAATAATGGAGTCTCTGAACAAGGTACATCTTTTCATGATTATGATACAAACAGTGTCTCTATTGCTTTAATTATTAAAACAAATAATACCCCACCTATTGCCAATGCAGGAGATGACCAAACCGTAACAGTTGGAGATACAGTATATTTTGATGGTTCAGGAAGTTCAGATAGTGATGGAAATATTACAGCCTATGAATGGAAAAATGGAGCAACTATTGTTAGTACGAATGTAAGTTTTAGCAGTAATGATTTAGATGTGGGAACACACACTATTACTTTAACAGTAACAGATGATAAAAATGCTACTGCTAGTGATGATGTGGTTATTACTGTTAACGAAGCTCCTCCCCCACCAAAAACAGAAAAAAATGTAGCTGATGGATATTTAATTAAGCTTTCTTCTCCTGCTGTGGCTTATTGTGGAAATAATGAATATAGTAGTTCATTAAACATTGGAGAAAAAGGTAAGATTTTATTTGAAAATATTAGTTTACCAAATGATTGTAATATCTTTGTACCAAGTGGAGTAACTATTGATTCTAATAATAATGGTGTTTTAGATGCCACAGACAAAAAGCTAAATTTTTCTATGAAAGGTTCTGCTGATGGAACATTTATCTCTCCTCTTACCACCTTGCTCTTAGAAAAAAAGGCAAAAGGAGAAGATGTAACAGAGTTTAAAGCAATGGTTAAAGATTTTGACCCTGTTACTTGTGCTTCGGAAATTACAAATGGTACGGGTACAGATAAAACAAAAAATCAAAAATTAATGCTTTTAATGGAAGTTCTTAAAACAGCCATGAAAAACCCTGCTGATGCGAATATTACAGATATTAATCTATCTTCTATTATAAAAACCAATGTTAGTGAGAATATAGATGATTTTAATATTGATGCATTAACTAGTGGATTTGGTTCTAGCTTACAGAGTCTTATTTGGGATAAAGCTAGTAAAATTAAAAAGCTTATAAATACTTTTGATGATTTAGACCCTACTAAAATAGATATTAACTCTTTATATATTAACTTTTCTGACCAAGGTAAAGAGATTGAAGATGCTATTCGTGACTCATTAAAAGTTACGGTTGGTGCAACTGCAAACCTTTTAGAGGCTATTGGAAAACCTGATGTTAATTTAACAGCAGTTTTAGATAATTTCACTTCTATGAATTCAGGAACATTAAGTTCTATGGGCAAACCTATTGCTAAAGCAGGAGCAGATATTACTGTATTTGAGGGAGAAGATGTAAATCTTAGTGGATTGGCTAGTTTTGATATTAATGGGCATATTGTTAGTTATGAGTGGAAAGAAGGCAATACTACACTTAGTAGTGATTCAAACTTTAGCAAAAATGATTTCTCTTTGGGTTCTCATGAACTTACTTTAAGAGTACGTGATGATGATAATCTTACAAATAGTGATAATATTGTTGTAGTTATTACACCAGCTCCTATAGTAAATCAAATGCCTATTGCAAACGGACAGAGTATAACAACAGAAGAAGATACAAGCGTTGATATAAACTTAACAGGAAGCGATAATGAAGGAAGCCCATTAAGCTATATTATAGAGAGTAATACCACTCATGGAACACTAAGTGGAATAGCACCAAATCTTACTTATACTCCAAATGAAAACTATTTTGGAATTGATATTTTTACCTTTAGAGTTAATGATGGTTCATTAGATTCTACTATTGCTACTGTTGAGATAAATATTACTGCTGTTAATGATATGCCTATTGCATATGAGCAAAATATTACAACTATGGAAGATACTCCTCTGGATATGAATTTAACAGGAAGTGATAGAGAAGGTAGTTTATTAACTTATATAGTTGTTGACAATCCATCTCATGGAGTATTAAGTGGAACAGCTCCAAGTCTTACTTATACACCAACAACAGATTATAATGGTAATGATAGTTTTACTTTTAAAGTAAATGATGGTTTAGTTGACTCTGAAATTGTTGCTGTAAACATTAATGTTGTAAATATTAATGATGTTCCTATTGCAAACGGACAGAGTATAGCAACAGAAGAAGATACAAGCGTTGATATAAACTTAACAGGAAGCGATAATGAAGGAAGCCCATTAAGCTATATTATAGAGAGTAATACCACTCATGGAACACTAAGTGGAACAGCACCAAATCTTACATACACTCCAAATGAAAACTATTTTGGAATTGATATTTTTACCTTTAGGGTTAATGATGGTTCTATAGATTCTACTATTGCTACTGTTGAAATAAATATTACTTCTGTTAATGATATACCTATTGCAAATGCAGGGGCTGACCAAACTCAAATAGAAGGAAATATGCTTATATTAGAAGCATCAAATAGTACAGACCCTGATGGAAATATAATAGCTTATCAATGGCAAGAAGCAGGTGTTATCTTGGGTAATGATATAAATTTAACAAAGAGTGATTTTTCAGTAGGAGTACATACAATTACTTTAACTGTAACAGATGATAAAAATGCTAGTGCTTCTGATGATGTGGTTGTAACAATTACAGAAAAACCAAATCAAGCACCTATAGCTAATGCAGGATTGAATCAGACTGTAACTTTAGGAACAGCAGTAACTTTAGATGCATCAGGTAGTAGTGATAGTGATGGAAATATTACAAGTTATGAGTGGAAAGAAGGAAATATTACACTTAGTAATGAAATAAACTTTACAAAAAGCAACTTTAAAATAGGGATACATACAATTACACTTAATGTAATTGATAATAAAGGAGCTATAGGTACAGATGAAGTACTTGTAACAGTTAGAGAAATAGCAGATAGTAATACTTCTATGAAAATTTTTACCCTTAAGAAAACAGCTCAATCTATAAGTTATAAACAATATGATGATGGAGATTATGAAAACGGAATACCTTTTAACTATACTAAAGAAGGAGAAGATATTTTAGACCGAATAACAAGTTTGGTTTGGCAAGATAATTCCGAGACAAATAATTCTACAAAAAATTGGAATGATGCCAAAAATTATTGTGAAGCATTAACAGGTGCTTGGCGATTACCAACAAGAGAAGAGTTATCAGGATTGATTAGATATGATAAATATAGCCCTTCTATTGATGGAATATTTAAACAAACTGCTTCTAACTACTACTGGACAGATGATGTAAGTCAAAGAGATAGTAATAATGCTTGGGCAGTTTCTTTTTCAGAAGGTCTAGAGACTGCAATTGAGAAAACAGCTAATTATTATGTAAGATGTGTAAAAGAGATAGGCTCGATTGTAGCAAATGCAGGAGAAGACCAAATTGTAGAAGAAGGTAATATTGTAACACTTTATGGAGGATATAGCTTAAAGAGTACAAATATTGTACTATACAAATGGAGTGAAAACCAAGAAACACTAGGAGAGGGAAAATTACTTGAAGTATCTACTTTGCATAGTGGAGAGCATAATATTACATTGACTATGAAAGATATAGATGGAAATATAGATACTGATATTATGAAAGTAACAATTACTTCTGATAATAGAGTTCTAAAAAAGACAAGTCAATCAATTAGTTATATACAATATGATGATGGAAATTATGAAAAAGGTATTGCTCTTAATTATGTACAAAAAGGTGAAAATATTTTAGACCGAGCTACAGGGCTTTTATGGAAAAATAATGAAGATAGCAATGGTAGTAAAAAATCTTGGCAAGAGGCAAATAACTATTGTAGCTCACTTAGTGGAAATTGGAGATTGCCAACACGAAAAGAGTTAGCAGGATTACTACGTTATGATAGAGTTAGCCCTGCAATAGATAAAATATTCTCTTATACTCTAAGTGATTATTACTGGACGCTAGATACAAGTAACAGAGACAATGACCAAGCATGGGTGGTAAGTTTTGACGAAGGTATAGAGAACACAGCAAATAAAAAAAGCAATAGTTATTCAACACGTTGTGTAGGTAGTGATTTTGTCTTTACTGCCAATGCAGGTTCTGACCAGTTTATAGAGCAAGACGATAATATTACACTAAGTGCAAATGATACACCAAGAAAAGAGAATGTAGAGAGTTATAGCTGGGTTGAAAATGGTATTGAATTAGGACGAGGTAGAGTCTTGGTTCTATTTAATACAAACGATATAGAACATCATATCTCTTTAATAATTACAGACAAAAATGGTACACAAGATATAGATGATGTTGTGGTAACCACTGTGGCTAGTGATAAAGTTCTAAAAAAGACAGGTCAAACCATCTCTTATAAACAGTATGATGATGGATACTATGAAAAAGGAATGACTCTTAATTATACTAGAAAAGATGCTAATATTTTAGACCGAACAACAGGTCTTTTGTGGCAAGATGCTAATGGTACTACAAATGGAGATACTCGCTCTTGGGAAGAGGCAAACAACTATTGTTCTACTCTAGGAGATGGTAATTGGAGATTACCAACACGATTAGAGTTATCAGGTTTGCTACGTTATGACAATGTAAACCCTTCTATTAGTAGCATATTTGCTTATACAACAAGTGACTATTACTGGACAATAAATACAAGCAATAGAGACAATGATAAAGCTTGGGTAGTAAGCTTTTCAGAAGGAGTAGAGACAACCCTTGCTAAAAGTGACTCTTATTCAACACGTTGTGTCTATAGTAGCTTTCTGCTAACTGCTAATGCAGGAGAAGACCAATTGATTGAAGATGGTACAAGTTCTATTACCCTAAATGCAGGAAATAGCCCTAGACAAGCTGTTATTAATAGCTATAGATGGGTTGAAAATGGTGTAGATTTGGGATATGGAGAAGAGTTAGAGATTTCGGATATGTTTGATGGAGAACATCGTATATCTTTAATAGTTACCGATAGTAATGGTATAGAAGATAGTGATGAGATAGTAGTAAGCATTGTTTCTAATAATAAAGTTCTAAAAAAGACAGGTCAAACTATCTCTTATAAAGCATATGATGATGGTTATTACGAAAAAGGAATGGTGCTTCATTATAATCAAGAAGGAAATAACATCCTAGACCGAACCACGGCTCTTTTATGGCAAAATAGTCCAGATACCAATGGTTCTAAGATGTTATGGGAAGAGGCCAAAAATTATTGTGCTTCACTTAGTGGCTCTTGGCGACTACCTTCAAGAAAAGAGTTAGCAGGATTACTACGTTATGACAATGTTAACCCTGCTATAAGTAAAATATTTACCCATACAGCAAATGATTACTATTGGACAATAAATACTTCTACCCGAGACAATGATTTTGCTTGGGCAGTGAGTTTTTCTGAAGGGCTAGAGAGCATGATAAGTAAAAAAGACTCATATTCAACACGTTGTGTAGGAGCTAACTTTAGGCTTACAGCCCATGCAGGAGAAGACCAACTTGTAGAAAAAGACAACAACATCACGCTAAATGCAATAAATACTCCAAGAAAAGAACGAATTAGCAGTTATAGTTGGTCAGAAAATGGCACAGTATTAGGAGAAACAGCCCTTTTAACCCTTGACAATATTACAAGTGGAGAACATCAAATATTTTTAACTGTAAGTGATGATGATGGTAATGAAGATAGTGATGATGTATGGGTAAACATAGTTGCAAATCATACAATCATCAAAAAGACAGGTCAAATAACCAGCTATAAAGATTATGATGATGGAGACTATCAAAAAGGAGAAACATGGAACTATGTAGATAATGGAAACACTGTAAGCGACAATACTGCCAACTTGACATGGCAAGATGATAGCGATACAGAGACACTTACCAAATCATGGGAAGATGCAAAAAACTATTGTGCCAACCTAGAAATAGATGGTGCAGAGTGGCGACTCCCCACAAGACTAGAACTTTCAGGACTAATAGATTATGGTGCATCTGACCCTTCTATTGAAAGTAGTTTTGATAATACCATATCAGACTACTACTGGACAATAGAAACAAGCCACCAAGACAACCATAATGCTTGGAGCATCAGTTTTTCGGAAGGTATAGAGAGTAGCAATGTAAAAAGTTCACTCTACTATATTAGATGTATCAAAACCCAATAGAAATAGAGTTTAGCCTATTTCTACAAAACAGTTTAACTTATTTATAAAGGAATAAAAATGAAAAAAACAGGATTAATAATAGCAACACTATTAACATTTTCTCAAGCAGAGTTTACAAGAGCAGAGAGTGGTATTGTAACAGATAGCCAAACACAATTGCAGTGGCAAGATTTATATGCTGATAATAATGTTCCAAGAAATTATGGAGATGATGCAATTGACTATTGTAGCTCACTTGATTTGGATGGTACAGGATGGAGACTTCCTAATATTAATGAACTAAAGTCACTGCTTGTTGATACACAGTTCGCACCATCTATTAATGAAGTATTTCAAAGCACTGTAAACGATTGGTATTGGTCTTCTTCTACTAGAAAAATTGATTCAGATTACAGATGGGTAGTTAATTTTAATTCTGGGGCTGTCTCTATTAGACCTAGGATTAATAATAATTATACTAGTTATATTAGATGTGTTCGCTAAAAAATAGCTTGATTCACTCCTACTTCTGCGTGGGAGTGTATATGAGAATTTGTTTTGAGGGGAATGTATACGCCCAAAACAAATGGAAAGCATAATATTTTTTTTAGTTTCCCATAGATAAAAAATCGCCTAATTCTCACCCCTAGACCCCTAAAAAACCTCCCCCTAATAATCCATTATCAAATAGTATCTTATCAAAAGATTCTTCGAATCTTTTTTAAATAGTGTATTATTCGGATAATTTGGGCATAAAAAATTTAAATCAGATTTTATTTTAATTTAAGCAAAATTGTTATAGGATGTTGGAAACGAAAGTCAGATAGAAGAAGTGAAGCCACCGAGACCGTCTAAATCCAACTGCTTCACTTCCAATAAGATTTTACAGAAATAGCTGTTAAAATCTGCTGTTGTAATGCACAATTCTATCTGATTTTTATCAAGAGATGTTGGTAATTGGACTCTTGAGGATTAAAAATTTAATTTTCAAGGATTTATTATGTCACAAGCACCTCAAAATCTGCCTAAACGTGTTAGAGTTTTAGTAAAAGATATTCTTTTTCAAGAAAGATATGCTCTTACCCATACCCAAGTTGATATTATGGCTTATATTATCAATGCCCTCTCTTGGGCAATTAAAATTGGGGATTTTTTCCCTCTTACTACCAAAAAATTTCAAGAAGATTTACCACAAATAAGCGAAAAAACGCTAGAAGAATCTCTTAGAGTCTTAAAAGCTATGGAGCTTATTGAAGTAGAGATGATAAAAGTTCCAGAGTGGAAGAATGCCCGTGTTCGTGGTATTTCGGTTCTTTCTAAGGGCTTAGAATATAATGCAGGTTACTACAAAGCTGATGAACAGAAGATTATAGAGAGTCTAAAAGAGCAACTTAGAGTTGCAAATAAAAAAATAGAAAATCTTGAAATGATAGAAGAAGAGAATAAGATTTTAGAAGAGCTAAAAGAGGAAGATACAAAAGATAATAACAAATATGATGATTTAGAGTTTACAGAGCTAGTAAAAACCGTGACCAAGGAGTTTGGAGAGACTTCTGAACCTATTTGTAACTGTGTTAAAGGTTGGGTAAAAGAGACAAAATTCTATATAAATAGCTATAATAAACTAACTCTTCTAAGCCCATCAGGTAATGTAGTTCAGATTAAAAATCCGATTGAAATTAACAATTTTTGGAAATATATTGATAAAAATAGACATCAAATAGGAAATATTTTTGACTTTGAAAAAAAGTTGAGTATAGAAGAGCTAAATAAGCGTTATATTGGATTAGATATTCATTTAAATAATATAAACTTTAACGTCTATAAAATAAAAGAGTCTAAAAATGGGGTAACAATCTCTCTAAAAGAGATTAAAAGTGGAAAAATTACTACAATTACAAGAAATGGAGAGAGTGTTATTTTTGAGCTAAAAGAGTGTGAGGAGTTTTTGTTGGGGCTTAGGAGTTCATACTAATAAAATAAGAAAAAAATATTTCTATACTCACTCTTTTTCTGTATGCTTATGAGCAAATTATTGATTAATAAATTTTTCAACCTCTTTAAACATCTCTTTATGAGAAAGATTCTCCCAATTTTTCTCATAATTGATAACTCCTGCTCTTTGCTTTTGCTCAAATAGAGTTTTATCATCTAAAAGAGAGAGGTTTCGTAAATCTATCTTTTTACCAGAAATAGACTCTACTCTATTTTGAACAGCTATTTGGCTATCATAAAGCACAAAAGTTTTCATACCCTCTGCTTCTATCATAGATGCCATTGCAGAGATATTACTAACTCCTACTTCAAAGTTATACTCATCTAGGTCATAGAGTTTATCTCTATATTCTATTTTATCTTGAAACCTTTTATAGACCCAAGAGTAAACCCAATCAGTATTTTCTGCCACAAAAACAATATTTTTATCTAAAGCCACTAAATCTTCTATGGTTTTTAATGTCTGTTCTATTAATTTGGAGTCTCTTATTCCTGTGTTTGGGTGTAGTTTTATTACTATATTTTCGATATTTTTTAATGTAGCTATTTTTTGAATAAAATCTGCATTTTGCTTGTGAAGATGAAGGGTTGAGTAGTTCTCTTCTTCCATTGCTCCTTCCCAAGTTGAAGCAAAAAGAATAGCTTTTTTACTGCCTCTATTTGAGTTAGGCATAACAGAACATAAAGCCCCTTTTCCAATTCTAATAAACTTATAAGACTCCTCTTTTCTAAAGATTTCATGCTTAATAAAACGCTCAATCGCTAAATCTCCAGTTACTAATATATAGTCAAAAACACGTATCATCTTTTTATAATAAGCTATCTTTTCACTATCCCCATGTCCTATCCAAACATGTTTAGAGTACAAATTTTTATTGATTACTGAAAAGTTATACATACTATTATGAGTATAAAACCAAATTCTGTTTTCCACAGAGGGAATGTCTCTTAAGTTTATAATACAATGCCCTACTAACCCATATTTTTCTAGGTCTCGTCTAATATATTTTACCGATTCAAAATGGTGTTTATAGACAATAAGAACTTCATCTTTAGAAAAAAAACCTTTTTGAAAAGGAGGATAAACTTGGTCTATAATATTGGTTACTTTAGAGTTTATAAAGATGAAATATTTGTATTTAGATATATCTGCCTCTTTGCCTTTACAGAAGATGTTTTTTCTTAGGTCTCTTAGGAAGGTTTTTATGTTGGCTTTTGTTAGCATGTTAGTTATTCAAAATCTTTCTTAAGTAACTCTATTACTTCAAAAGCATTTATAATATCCTCTTTAGGGATAGACATGAAATTGGTCAAAGATTTTTTAAGTTGTGTAGTAGAGATATCTTTTGTTCGCTCTAAGTAAACTACTTCACAATACTCTTTTAAAAAATCAAACTCCCCAGCCCAATCATCTCCAATAGCAAAAAGATCTACACCATATTCTTTCACATCAGTAACTTTTTGTTCCCAACTCTCTTCAGGAATTACCCTATCAACGCATTTTATATTAGCAACTATTTCAGCTCGTTGAGCATAAGGAATCATCACTTTTTTTCCTTTTCCACGATTGAACTCATCTGTAGAGATAGCTACTATTAGTTCATCTGCCATACCTTTTAATCGTTGCAGTAGTTTTAAATGTCCTATATGGAACATATCGAATGTTCCATATGTTATTATTGTTTTTTTAGATTGCATTAAAAATAGCCATTAATTGTTTAACATATCTCTCTTTCGAGAATACATCTGAAGCTTTTTTTTCAAACTTAAAACTATACTCTTCTTTAATATAAGAAATAATCTCTTTTGCCATCTTTTTTTTATCCCGTTTATTTAGGACTATACCATTTTCATAGTTTGTGATAATATCCTTTGGTCCAAAATGTATAGGATAACTAAAGACAGGACATTGAACATCATAACATTCTAATAATGTCAAGGGTTGACCTTCATATAAAGAGGTAAATAAAAAAGCACTAGATTTTTGCATAACTTCTTTAGGATTAGATATAAAATTATGAATACCTACATTCTTACCCTTAGCAAGAGTTAAAAGCTTATCTTTATCTTTTCCATAACCATATAAGTCTAATCTTATATCAGATATTTCTTTAACTATTAAATCAAATATTTCTATCATCTCAATCATATTTTTTACAGGTTCATATCGACCTATAGAGATAAAATTTTTTCGTGTTTTAGACTCATTAATTAAATTATCATAATCAACAATATTTGATACGACTGAAAATTTATTTTCGTATCCAACCCTTTCAACTATCTTATCTTTTTGCTCTTTTGTTAAAATAATGATTTTATGAAATTTTTCTATATTCTTAAAAAGAGAATTCAAAGAAGGATGAATTCCTTGTTCTTTTTTATAATTCTCATAATGGTTATTATGAAGTACAAAAATTAACTTAAGCATTGGAATTATAGTTTTTAACTTTAAGAAGAACTCTACATCTTCTCTTTTATCAATAAAGACTATATCAATTTTATATATTTCAATATAACTTTTTACAAAGTTAAATTTAAAATCATAAAATTTATTTTCTTCATTATTTGCATGATTATATACAACTTTATCTTGCCAATTATTTGAGTCTACTACAGATGTCATATAACAATTATTATATTTAATATACTTAGCAAGTTTTGGTTTATTATTACTATCCATATAAAAAATTTTTACTAATTGATTGTCTTTAAATAAATATTTTTTATTACGATTCCAAGGAACGCTAAAACTGTCTATTGACATTAAATCTCCATTAGATTTATATTGTCTATATTGTTTATATTCTCCCTTTGAAAATACACGAAAACAATTTGCCCTATTCTTGTCTTTATATAAGATTTCATCTTGAAAGGAAATCATTTCCTCTCCAATAGGTTGTCCTTTGCTTTGACTATAATAATCATATATATTAGTTAGCTTGTATCCTTTAGGTTTTAACTGCTCATTTATTGAAAAACCATGTGTAATAATATGAACATCAAATTGTTCATCAGCTAATACTTCTGCACGGGTTTTTAAAGCAAAGGTTACTCCACCATTTATTTTATCTAAGTTATGTGTATACATTAAAATTTTCATTGTTTCTTCTTTGTAATTATTTTATAAAACTTTACCATAAAACATATTCAATGCATTATGATTATACTCTTGCTCATCGAAAAGCTTCTCTTCTTTATAGTTACCTTCTATAAAATCTATCATTCCTTTGTAAACACCCTCTTCACTATTTTCAACTAAAAGACCTGGTCTATTTTCGAGTACACTTCTGTTTCCTACAATGTCTGTAGCAATAATAGGTTTCTTTAAAATTAATGCCTCTAACAGCGTCATAGGCTGTCCTTCATGGTCAGATGGCAATATGAAACAATCGGAAGCATTTAAATATGAATATGGGTTCGAGACTTGACCCAAATAAAAGACATTATTCTCCAATTTTAATTTTTTAATCAATAGTTGAATCTCTTTTTCTAAAACGCCACTACCTAAATTTACTAAACATACCTTCGGATATTTTTGATGTACTTTAGTAAAGGCATTAATTAATTTTATATGCCCTTTTTCAGGAGACAATCTACCAATATTGATAAAAACTTTTCCATTTTTAAATATATTTTTGTGAGACTCTTCTGCAATCTCTTCTTTTGACTTTTCTAAAATATTTTCTATATCTTGAACATTATCACAGTGAATAAACTTATTACTATCAACTTTAAAGTTTTTTGATAAATTTTCTCTGTTATGTTCTTTTGTCTTTTCTGAAACAGATACGATTTTATCATAAAAACGATAAGTCTCAAATGTCTGTTTTAGGTATGGATATTTCATTTTATATTCAGCATAAAGGTCATTATGTTGATAGATAGCATTGCTTTTAACACCTTCTAATTTCATTCCCATCAGAAGCGACCAAAACACTGTATAACCTTCAAAATTAACAATATGGTCAAATTTACCATAACCAAACACCCGTTTAAATTCACGTTTGTGTGCATACTCAAATATATCCCACATCTCACTACCATACAGACCTCTACCTGAATTAAATCTGCTTATTAATTCTCGCTCTTCAAGTGTCATAAGCATTCTTCCAAATCTTGGAACAACTTTTATATCTTTGTGAAACTTATTAAACTGTTCTACTCGTACATCTTCAAGTAGAACTGCATTTGGGTCAAATGTAATGGTTATGCTATATTTACTCTTATCTATAAGATTACATAAATTAATAAAAGAGGTAGTAATACCATTTGCCATAAGTGGTCCACCATAAATTAAAATAGACTCTTTTTCTTCTTGTTTAGAAATTTCAATCTCTTCTGTTTTATTAAAAAATATTAAATCAACTACTCTTTTAGTTGCTAATCCATCATCATAAGCACAAAAATCACTTTTTGCCTTTTTTTGCAGTTGAAGTATTGGAGTATTTTTTAAAATATTTTCTATGGACTCCTTTACCTCATTAATATCATAACAAATATAGTCACCAATTGTTTCAACTTCAAAATACAACCCTCGCTCTTTTAAATACTCTTCTTTATCGTATATATAATAGATAATAGGCTTATCCATAGCCATAAAGTCAAAACAGATACTTGAATAATCTGTTATTAAAATGTCAACAATAGATAAAAGGCTGTTGGTGTCTATGGTACTAGGAACAACGGTTATATCAATATTTAATTTTTCTAAAAACTTTTCAACCATATAGTGACCTCTAAAAAGTATCTCTACATCTTTTAGTGTTGATAAGTATTGAATATCATTTTCTAGTTGTTGGGTATCAAAGGTAGCACCAGAAACTGTACCCCTCCATGTGGGTGCATAAAGTACTATTTTTTTTGATTTATCAATTTTCAGTGTTTCATAAATAGCATTTTTCTCTTCATCCGATATATTTAACATTAAATCTTGTCTAGGATACCCTGTTATCGCTAATGCTCCTGTATAAATATCTTTTATATCATAACTCTCTTCTAATACTTTAGCTGTATGAGGATTAGGAGCAATCAGATGAGAGGTTTGTAAAAAGTTTTTGGTTTGATTTCTATGAGCCATAAAATCATTTTCAACATCTCTTCCCAATGTTTTTATGGGAGTACCATGCCAAGTATTTAAGTAGACTTGATTCTTTTTACGTATATACCAATCAGGAAAAGTCGTATTATTAATCAAATATTTTGCCGTAGCTAAATATCTCATATATAAATCTGAGTTCTTTTTAATAAAAATAACATTACTATATTTTTTATAATCTAACTTAATACTATTTTCATCATTAACAACCCAAATATGCAGATAGTCACTAAATCTTTTATCATCTAATAAAAATTTAAAAATAGCATAAGGGCTACAACTCATAGCACTACCATGGTAACTCTCATAAAGTATAATATTATCTTCAATTGGAAGATTTTCATAAAATTCTGTATAGGTTACAAGGTTACGTAAAACTTTATCTTTATTAAATGGAGCTTCTATCACACCATGTGCATCTTGCATTATTCTCTGTTTTAAAAACAGTTCTGATGCCTCTTTATATAACTTTTTATAAGTAAGTATATCTCCTAGTTCAAAATATAAATCAGAATCAAACTTATTTTCTCTTATAAGCTCATTTTTAACAAAATCACTATTGCTTTCTATAGCTTTAAGACTAAACTTTTTAATATCTTCCTGTAAATTATTAGAAATTAGTTCACTCTTATTTAAATTTTTCATCATTAAAAAAGCATTTGTTGACTCTTCATACTTTTTTAACTTCACAAGTACACAACCTAAACGATAATACCAATAAGGAGTATGTGTCTTTCTATTTTTGGCAGCATATTCATAAGCTTCTGCTGCTTTTTCATAAGCTCCTTGTCTCTCTCTTACAAAACCAAGCTTATAATACCAAGGTATTTCATTCATATCTAAACCAATAGCTCTAAGATACTCCTCTTCAGCTTTTTCCCACTCATACAATTTTTCATATGATAAAGCATATCGACCTCGAAGTTTTGCATTTAAAGGTTTTTTCTTTATACTTTGAGCATATTTCTCTTTAGCTTCACTCCATAGACCTTTTTTTTCAAAAAATATACCTATACCATACTGTTTAGCATTTTTATCTTTATCTAATTCTATTGCTTTTTTATAAGCTTTCATAGCTAAAGATTTATTATTTATTTTTTCTAAAAAGTAACCATACAAAAACCAATCATTAGCATTTTTAGACTTATCTGTAATTTTTTTCATTACCCTAGATGCATCTTTCAAACGATGCATATGCTCTAAAACAGAAACATACTCTTTTTGCCAATTCAATGGTACAAGTTTAGATGAATCTATTAGTTTACTGTAAGATTCCTCTGCTTGCCAATACTGTTTTTTAGCTTTTAAAAGATTTGAAATTTTATAAAG
>FPHM01000171.1_pt1 | contig 15961 bp, 10 predicted proteins | sample 1057441 | NCBI WGS metagenome assembly FPHM01 (sample SAMEA4473311, study PRJEB15554) | hydrothermal vent metagenome | biome: marine basaltic hydrothermal vent biome; feature: marine hydrothermal vent; material: water | place: Pacific Ocean | collected 2011-06-14/2011-07-23 | depth 1155 m | reverse complement strand
ATTCACTTCTTCGTCCCTATCTCAATGCTTCTAAAAATCAAGTGACACAAGAGTTTTTGAATCTTTTTGCCTTTTATCATAATCATAGACGCTATAAGAGTGGCAAGAGAAAAGGCAAAACACCAATGGAGATATTGACAAAGGAGGAGAATCAAGAGGATTGGTTAAAGCTTTTATCTCAGTTTATTAGCTCTAAAGATAGTAACTTTTTTATCTAACTAGAGATTAAACTAGAGCTTACTCACTGTTATTTTTTTTGGGGTGCTGAAGTGTAAACTACTTTTTGGGAGTTGTGAAGGATGCCCTTTATTTTCTATTTTTTCGTTTACTATTTCTTATGGGATAGCTAATTTTAGGTGAGGTAAGGAGTTTCATCGGATTTACCTACCTTTATTGCACTTCATAGCAATAATTTACCACAAAACAACTCTTAAGCATACCTTTTATTATACTTGCTATAGTATAAAATTATTTAGTATTTAAAAGGACATAGATGACAAAACTCATGATGAATACCTATAGCTTAGGCATTGATATAGGCTCAACTACTGTCAAATATGTTGTCTGTGACAAAGACTTTCAGATTGTAGCCAAAGCTTATACAGCCCATGATACCAAACAAGCACCTAAACTCTTAGAACTTTTAGAAGCACTTTCCAAAAGCCATGCACAAATCTATAAAGGCATTCAAAAAGCCTATATTACAGGGTCTGGTGCTTCGCGTATTGCTCCTATTATTTCGGCACGGTTTGTGCAAGAAGTGAATGCTGTGGTTTTGGCTGTAGAACATATGCATCCTGATGTAAGGGCAGTGATTGAGCTTGGTGGTCAAGATGCTAAGATTATTCATTTTAAGCAAAGTGAAGATGGTAAACGCTCAGTTTTGACTTCTATGAATGATAAATGTGCCTCAGGTACAGGTGCGACGATTGAGAAATGTACGATGAAAGTGGGTATGGAAAGTGAAGAGGTACAAAAGCTAGAATTTCAAACCGATAAACTGCATCATGTTGCTGCTAAATGTGGCGTATTTGCTGAGACGGATATTGTCAATCTTGTGAAAACTTCAGTCCCTAGTGATGAGATTATGAATTCTCTAGCCGATGCCATTGTCATGCAAAATCTTACGGTGTTGACGCGTGGAAATACCCTCATGCCCAATGTTTTACTTTTAGGAGGTCCTAATACCTATTTGCCTTTTTTACAAGAATGTTGGCGTATGCGTATTAGCGAAATTTGGGACGAAAGGGCTGTAGAATATGATAAAAGCAAGATTAATACGCTTATTTCTGTGCCTGAAAATGCTCAATATTACGCAGCTTTGGGGGCTGTGATTTTTGGAGAAGGAGAACAAAACCATCAAAAAAACTTTTCAGGAACTATTCCACTTAAAACTTTTGTAGATACGGGTGGCATAGAAGAAAATGAAAATAATGATAGTCCTCTAATTTCCTCAGAAGAAGAATTAATAGCTTTCAAAAAAGCCTATACTATTCCTCCTTTTATTCCCAAAAAGCTTAAACAAAAGACTATTTGTTTTTTAGGTATTGATGGAGGTTCTACTTCATCTAAAGCCGTACTTTGTGATGAAGAGGGCGAACTTCTGCTCAAAGTCTATCAACTCTCCAAGGGAAATCCTATTGTAGATACTTTAGAGCTTCTCAATAAAATTCAAGAATCTGATACAGAAGGCTATTATGATATTCAAGGCTTAGGTGTCACAGGCTATGCTGCTGATGTCTTGGAAGGGGCTTTACATGCTGATGCGAATATTATAGAAACTATTGCCCACATGAAATCGGCTCAAAAAGCCTTTGGCGATAGTATTAATGTGATTTGTGATATTGGTGGGCAAGATATTAAAGTGCTGTTTATGGAAAATGGTATGATGAAAAACTTTCGTCTCTCTAACCAATGTTCGGCAGGAAATGGCACATTATTACAATCAATGGCAAAACAATTTGGTGTGGCTGTAGAAGATTTTGCAGACATAGCATTTTCGGCAAAACAAGCCCCACTGTTTAATTATGGTTGTGCTGTATTTTTGGATACCGATAGAGTAAATTTCCAAAAAGAAGGCTATAGCAAAGAAGAACTATTCGCAGGAATTTCAAAAGTGCTTCCCAAAAATATTTGGCAATATGTCGTCCAAGCCCCCAATCTCTCTGCTTTTGGCGACCACTTTGTACTTCAAGGAGGCACACAATATAACCTCGCAGCTTTAAAATCCCAAGTAGATTATATTAAAGACAAAGTCCCCCATGCTAGAGTAGATGTACACCCTCACCCTGGAGAAGCAGGAGCGTATGGAGCGGCCATTGAAGCCAAAGATAAAGTCAAAGCAAGGGGTTATGCCACTTTTACTGGCATGAATGAAGCCTTGCAAATGACTTATACTTCACGCACCGATGAGAGTACGCGATGTACTTTTTGTTCTATTAATTGTTCGCGTACTTTTATTGATACCAAAACCCCTACTTCTGAAACCGTGCGTTATATTGCAGGGTTTTCTTGTGAAGAAGGCACGGTAGAATCTCATGAAGCACTCAAAATCCTCAAAGACAGCCGAAAATCTCTACAAGAAAATATCCCCAATTTGGTCAAATACGAATCTTCTGCCCTCTTTGCTTCTAGCTATACTTTAGACAAATCACCCGATGAACACACAGAAATTAGCCAACAAAAAGTGACCATGACTTTGGGAGGTTGGGGACCTACTTTACGCAAAATTGTCACAAGAGATTTTGAGTGTTCGAGTATTTATGACAAAGCTTATAGAAGAAAAATCAAGATTTCTATCCCTAAAGTACTCAATATTTATTCTCTTGCTCCCTTTTTACGAAGCTATCTTGAAGCCTTAGGTATAGAAGCCAAACACATTATATTTTCAGATTTTTCCAATGAAGATATGTATTTAGAAGGGGCAAAATACGGCTCAGTAGATTCTTGTTATCCTGCAAAAGTGGCACAATCTCATGTCTATGCCCTTTTATATACCAAAAAGTTTGCCAGAAAAAAATGCCAATATATGTGGTTTCCTGCTGTAACAGAATTGCCTGGTTATGTCAAACATACCATGGGTCAAACCTCTTGTCCTATCATCTCTGGTACGCCAAAAGTCGTGTATTCTGCTTTTACCAAAGAAAAAAATCTCTTTGAAGCACAAAATATAGACTATGTAGAAGATGCCCTCAATTTTGACAATAAAAACCTACTCAAAAAACAACTCTTTGCCACATGGAAAGACAAATTACGCATTACAGAAGACGAAAATAATTGGGCAGTAAGCCAAGCATGGAAAGCCTTGGACAAAAATGACAAAGACATCATGGAAGAGGGACGCAAAATTTTAGATGAAGCTGTAGCAAATGAAGAAGTGGTCATCTTGCTCTTAGGTCGTCCTTATCACTCAGACCCAGGCATGAACCATGAAGTCTTAGACGAATTTCAAACCTTAGGATTTAAGACCATTTCCATGCGTGGTATTCCCAAAGACGAAGACTATCTGAACCGTTATTTCAAAGAGGATATAAACGAAAAATACATAGAATCAGCCTATGATATTCGTGATGTTTGGCAAGAAAACTTCTCAACCAATTCAGCCCAAAAAGTCTGGGCAGCCAAATTCGCCTCACGCCACCCCAATGTAGCCGTACTAGACTTATCAAGCTTCAAATGTGGACACGATGCCCCAACCTACTCCATCATAGACAAAATCTTAGGCACATCACGCACCCCACATCTCACACTTCATGATATAGATGCCAATAAACCAGGGGGTTCTATCAAGATTAGAGTGAAGACTTTTGCTTATACTTTGAATCAGTATCAAGGGACTTTGAAAGATGCCAATAATTCCGTTGTTTTTACCACACCAGCCATAAATACTCGTCTCTAGGTACCTTTGAATATTTTTGCTGTCTCTTTATATAGCTCTTCTTCGGCTTTGTTATTCTTCTCATAGCTAGTATTATACTTAATCTTTGATGTGTTTTTTATTGGGGTAGCCTTATTTCATTGGCATTGCAGAACATCTACCCCTACGCATCTTTATTTTCATTTGTCATACTTCATTGTGAATTACTAAGGCTTTTACAAACAAATGTGTTACAATGCTAAAAAATCCTACTTATTGAGGTAAGAAAGACTATGAAAAATTTGATTATCGTTGAGTCACCTGCTAAAGCCCGTACTATTACAACCTTTTTGTCTAAAGACTATAAAGTGATTGCTTCTAAAGGGCATATTAGAGATTTGCCTAAGAGTACTTTTGGGATTACTATTGATGAAGAAACGGGCGATCTTGTGCCTAAGTATAGTATTCCTAGAGCTGTGAATCCTACTGTTAAAGAGTTGAAGAAACTGGCTAAAGAAGCAGAAGTGATTTATATTGCGACGGATGAGGATAGAGAAGGGGAGGCTATTGGTTGGCATATTGCTAAGGCGATTGGGAAAGAGCCTTTGGAGTTGCCTCGTATTGTCTTTCATGAGATTACGAAATCGGCTATTCAACATGCATTAGAGAATCCACGGAAGATTGATATGGATTCTGTAGATGCTCAACAGACGCGTCGTTTACTTGACCGTATTGTGGGTTATAAATTGTCTCCTTTGTTGGCGAGTAAGATTCAAAAAGGATTGAGTGCTGGACGAGTGCAGAGTTCTACTTTGAAATTGGTCATAGAAAAAGAACGCATTATCAAAGCCTTTAAGCCTGAAGAATTTTGGACAATTGATACTTTGTTTGAAAAAAATATTGACGCAAGTATTTATGATTATAATGGGCTAAAAATAGAAAAACTTACGGTGAAGAATGAAGCCGATGCTAGGGAAATTGTGGAGGCTGCGAAGTCTGAATCTTTTACTGTGCTTTCTATTGATAAGACAAAGAGAAAGACCAAGACTCCTGCTCCTTTTATGACTTCTACTTTGCAACAATCTGCTTCTACACAATTGGGATTTTCTCCCAAGAAGACGATGATGGTGGCACAAAAACTCTATGAAGGTGTGAAGACCGACCAAGGGACTATGGGTGTGATTACCTATATGAGAACGGATTCTATGAACCTTGCTAAAGAGGCTGTGGAATTGGCGAGAGAATATATTGAGGACAATTTTGGTGCGAAATATTTACCTGCGAAGCCTAAGACTTATGTGAGTAAATCTAAAGGTGCTCAAGAAGCCCATGAGGCGATTCGTCCTACGCTTATTCATTTTGATGCAAAACTAGCAGAAGAATATTTGACCGTAGATGAATTGAAGCTTTACCGTTTGATTTATAAGCGTTTTATTGCTTGTCAAATGACCGAAGCAGAGCTAGAATCTCAAAGTATTTTGTTTAAGGGGAATACTTGTACTTTTAAGGCTTCAGGACGCAAATTGCTTTTTGATGGTTTTTATAAAGTCACAGGACATTCAGACAAAGATAAACTTCTGCCTGATTTAGCCAAAGGACAAGCTGTAAGCCTTGATGACATCAAAGAAGCCCAACACTTTACAGAACCACCTGCGAGATATAATGAAGCTTCTTTGATTAAGAAGTTGGAATCTTTGGGTATAGGTCGTCCTAGTACTTATGCACCTACGGTGACGACTTTGCAAACGCGTAAGTATATTACTTTGGAAAAAAAGCGTATTGAACCTACGGAAATTGCTTTTACTGTGATTGAAATGTTGGAAAATCATTTTTCTGAAATTGTAGATTCTGGATTTACGGCGAATATGGAAGAAACACTGGATGAAGTTGCCAATGGAAATACTTCATGGCAAAAGATTCTCAAAGAATTTTATACACCCTTTTTGAATAAAGTAGAAGATGGCAAGAAGAATATCAAGAGTCTAAAAATTGCTATTCCCACAGGCGAAGATTGTCCCAAATGTAAAGCTGAATTGCTTTTGCGAAAAGGGCGTTATGGAGAGTTTATTGCTTGTTCCAATTTTCCTAAGTGTAAATATACCAAAAATACCGATGGAACAGAAGTGGAAGGACCAGAAGAAACAGACCAAAAATGTGAAAAATGTGATTCTATGATGGTGATTAAAAACTCTAAACGAGGAAAGTTTTTGGCGTGTTCTGCCTATCCTAAATGTAAGAATGCCAAGTCTCTTGAACCTGCTAGAGAGTTGGCTGTGCCTTGTCCTGAATGTGCTGGAAAGCTTCAAGAAAGAGAAGGTAAAAGAGGAAAATTCTTTGGTTGTGTGAATTATCCCAAGTGTAAATTTATTGCCAATTTTGAACCCAGTGAGAAGAAATGTCCAGAATGTGATTATATGATGGGACAAAAGACTTTAAAAGCAGGAATTACTTATGAATGCTATAAGTGTAAAACCAAAGTAAAGGCATAAATATGTCTAAAGAAATATTTTTATGTGCCATTAACAATGTTTTATCAGGCACTTGTGCAGAAGATTGTAAATTTTGTACACAATCGGTGCGTTATCATGCCAAGATAGAAAGATATAATTATAAAGATATTTCTCAAATCGTAGAAGAAGCTAAAATAGCAAAAGCCCATGGTGCTTTAGGATATTGCTTGGTCACAGCAGGAAAAGGACTTGATGATAAAAAGGTAGATTTTGTGGCAAGAACAGCTGTGGCTATCAAAAAAGAAGTTGAGGGCTTGAATCTCATTGCTTGTAATGGCACAGCGAATAAAGAACAGCTTTTACATCTTAAAAAACATGGTTTAGATAGCTATAACCACAACTTAGAAACCTCAGAACGCTATTATGCTGATATTTGTAGCACACACGCATGGAGTGAACGCTATGAGACTTGTGAGAATGTCAAATCTGTAGGTTTGGCTTTGTGTTCTGGTGGGATTTTTGGTATGGGAGAGAGGCAAGATGATAGAGATGAACTTCTCAACGCTATTGCCTCTTTATCTCCTGAATCTACGCCTTTAAACTTTTATCATCCTAATGAAGCTTTGCCTATTAAGACACGAAATATAGCACTGGATGAAGCCCTAGAGATTATTAAAAAAGCAAGAAACCTTTTGGGAGAAGAAGCATTACTCATGGTAGCAGGAGGAAGAGAATTACTCTTTGAAGGCAAAGAAGAGTTAATGTTTGAAGCAGGTGCAAATGCAATGGTCATAGGGAATTATCTCACGACTGAAGGGATTTCTCCTTATACAGATAAATGTATGTTAGATAGATTAGGCTATGAGGTAGCCACGAGTTGTGGAACACAATAGTATTACGCTCATACTCGTACTATCAAGTATGATTTGGGCAAGTCCTTATATTGCTAGAGGCTTAAGACTGCCTATTCCTTCTGTAGAAATTATGCTAGGTTCTATTGTGGCGTATTTTGGGCTTATTGGACATCATGAATATTTTGAACTCATTGCTGAAGTAGGCTTTTTGTATTTGATGTTTCTTGCAGGAATGGAAGTCAATCTCAAACAACTATTAAATAGTCCCAAATATATTATTCATAAATCTATACTATTTTTGACTCTTATGGTTATTTTTTCTTTGCTTATGGGTTTTATTTTTGGCTTAAATACTGTAGTAATTATTTCTATGCCTCTTATTTCCATAGGATTACTTGCCACACTTTCCAAGACCTATAAAGATGCAGAATGGATACAACTTGCTTTTGTTGCAGGGGTATTAGGAGAGATAGGAAGTATCGCTATTCTTACTATTTTTGATGCAAGTACTGTCACAGGTTTTAGTTTGGCATTGTTTATCAAAATTGCTTATTTAGTCCTTTTTATTATCGTTATTTATCTTTTATACAAGATATTACATTTACTTTTTTGGTGGTTTCCAGAGTTCAAAGAAGTTTTATTACCCAAAATGGACACTTCCTCACAAGATATACGCCTTTCTATGTCACTGTTTTTTATTCTTATTGCTGTGATGTTGGCATTAGAATTAGAATTGGCATTGGGTACATTTATTGCAGGGATTGCTATTTCAGCATTTTTCCATCATGAAAAGGCTTTAGAAGAAAAAATGTCAAGTTTAGGCTTTGGTTTCCTTGTTCCTCTCTTTTTTATTCATGTCGGTGCGTCTTTTGATATGAGAGCCTTGGCGATAGAAGGTGTGGTCTCAGGTGCATTATTAATTACGGCGATTATGATTTTTTCTAGGGTTTTAGCAGGTATTGCACTTCAAGGTATTATCGGTTCACGAGATGCTTTACTCATTGCACTGTCTTTATCTATGCCACTGACACTTTTAGTGGCTGTAGCAACCATTGGGTATGAGTATGAATTGCTTGATTTACTAAGTTATTACCAACTTATTCTAGCCAGTATATTTGAAATCTTAATTGCCATGACCACGATTAAAATATTAGCAAAGCAAAAAGAGAATTAATATTCTTGGTTCATCTCTATAATCGCATCTTCTAGTTCTTTGTCTGCTTTGAGTTTTGCGTCAAGTTTTTCTTTGGTGATATTAATATCATCAAAGCTTGTGGCTTCTTTTTGTGGGGTTTGTAGTGTTGATTTGACCAAAGACTTCTTTTCTATAGGCTTGGCTTTTTCATGTTTAGATTTTTTTTGTACAACTTTTGGAGGATTCTTTTTTGTTTCTAATGCTTTTTCTGCTGTATTAATTTCTTTTAATTTTGCTTGTATTTCTTTGATTCTTGCTTGTTTACTTTGACTAACTTCTTTTGCTTTTTCTATCTTCTGTCTTTTCTCATCTTCTTTTGCTTGAGTTTTTTTCTGCTTCTGCTTCTGCTTCTCTTCTTGTTCTTTTCGTTTTTTATCTGCTTTTTCTTTGGCTTCTTTCTTTTTCATGGCTTTTTGTTTTTCTTTGGCTTCAGCATCAGCTTTTTCTCTAGCCTTTTGTTTCTTTTTTGCATCTTCTTTAGCCTTTTCTTTGGCTTCTTTATCTGCTTTTATTTTATCCTTAGCTTTTTGTTTTGCCTGTATTTCGGCTTGTATTTTTTGTGTAGCAACTTTTTGGGCTTGGATTTGAGCAATGCGTTCTCTTTGGGCTTTGGCTCTTTCTTGTATTTCTTTGTCTTTATCAATTTTATATTGTTCTGCTTTAGAAGGGATATCTTTTTTCACAAGAGGTTCTGGCTTGACAGAATCCAAAATAGGGGGAGCTATGATAGTTCTTTCTTTTGTTTTCCCTTCTGTATCCGTATTTTGTCTCAATTCTAAGATTAAATTATCTTCTTCTTGCTCAAGCTCTCCAAAGTTTTTTTCTATATCAAATGGATTGTCTGATGCTTGTATAAATAAGGTCAAAATTCCTAGCCATAAATACTTTTTCATCTCTATACACCTTCTTTTTAATTTTTCATTCTTTGGGTACTAATTGTGTAAGTTCAAAAAATGTTTTTTGTAATCTTTGATTTTCTGCTTTGAGTGTTTTCTTTTCTTCGTGTAGGGTTTCTTTTTTTTCGCGTAAATCATTGAGAACAGTAAGAGAATTTTCACCAAATATTAAGACTTTAATATAAAGACCAAGCATCATGATACCTAATACAGTAAAAAAAATGACTGTAAAAGAAAATCCTGCAATGCCTTCAACTTCTCTTGGTGCTTCCATCTATTTTGTAAAAGGTTCAGCACCTAAATATTCAAATTGTCCCAATTCTGCTTCAATTTCAAGTAATCTATTGTATTTAGCGATTCTATCGCTTCTCGCGGTTGACCCTGTTTTAATTTGTCCCGTATTAAGAGCCACGGCAAAATCAGCAATAAAAGTATCTTCACTTTCTCCAGAACGGTGACTCATCACACAAGTATAAGCATTTCTTTGAGCAAGTCTAACCGTTTGCATAGTCTCAGAAACCGTACCAATTTGGTTTGGCTTAATCAAAATAGAGTTTGCCGTACCTGTTGCAATCCCTTGTGCCAAAATACTTACATTGGTAACAAATAAATCATCTCCAACAAGCTGTACTTTGTCACCTAAGACTTCTGTAAGGTATTTCCAACCTTCCCAATCATCTTCATTGAGTCCATCTTCAATAGAAACAATAGGATATTTCTCACACATTTCAGCATAATACGAAGTGAGTTCTTTGGCCGTAATCTCTCTATTCTCAGATTTTAAGACATACAGACCTTCTTCATTAATAAGCTCAGACGCAGCCACATCAAGCGCAATACCAATTTGCTCTCCTGCTTTGTATCCTGCTTTTTCAATAGCTTTGACAATAACTTCAAGAGGTTCTTCGTTTGAAGAGAGATTTGGAGCAAATCCACCCTCATCACCCACAGCTGTACTCTCACCCATTTCATCAATAATCTTCTTTAAATTATGATAAATTTCAGCACAAGCTCTTAGCCCCTCAGAAAATCTATCAAATCCAATAGGCACAATCATATATTCTTGAAAATCTACAGAATTATTGGCGTGTTCTCCACCATTGATAATATTCAACATCGGCACAGGCATCACCACAGCATTTGCCCCACCCAAATAACGGTAAAGTGGCATTTTCATACTAGAAGCTGCTGCACGAGCAATCGCCATAGACACACCAAGGACTGCATTTGCTCCAAAGTTTCCATAATTGTCCGTACCATCTAATTCTTTCATTGTCAAATCAATTTCTGCTTGATTAAAAGGACTAAGTCCCACTAAGGCATCATAAATTTTATCATTGACATTAGCACAAGCTTGAAGTACACCTTTGCCCATATAACGGTCTCCACCATCACGAAGTTCAAGTGCTTCACGCTTTCCTGTACTTGCTCCACTCGGTACGATAGCATTTTCTACCGTTCCATCACTCAAACTCACTGTTACTTTCACAGTAGGGTTTCCCCTAGAATCCATTACTTCTGTTGCTACGATTTCATCGATAAATATCATCTAACTAACCCTTATATTATTTAATACTTTATTTTATCCAAAACTTGCTGATAATTTTGTATTAGGGAATAAATAGTGTATACACACTAGGTCATGTTCATACAATTTCAAGCAAAAGTAAAATACTGATGTTCAACAGATAATTTTTATTATAAATTTCTTATTTCATTGGCATGGGGTCTTCTCCCTACCCTAAATATCCCTAGGATCAACAATCTTCCCAGCAAGAGCAGACGCAGCAGCGACGGCTGAATTGGCAAGATAAATTTCAGAACTTCTTGCTCCCATGCGTCCTACGAAGTTACGATTAGTTGTGGCTACACATCTTTCATTGTCTCCGAGTATGCCCATATATCCACCTAAACATGCACCACAAGTTGGATTTGAAACCACTGCACCTGCGTTGATGAGGATTTCCATTAAGCCTTCTTTTTGTGCTTGGAGTAAGATTTTCTGTGTGGCAGGGGTAACTATCATACGCGTATGTCTTGCAACGCGTTTACCTTCTACAATCTTCGCTGCGACTCTGAGGTCTTCTATGCGTCCGTTGGTACAGCTTCCAATCATGACTTGGTCTATTTTCAAATCATCGGATACGGCTTGTTCTACTGGTTTCCCATTACTTGGCAAAAATGGATAAGCAATGACTGGAGAAAGTTTGGCTACATCAATTTGAATCACTTGACAATACGAAGCATCTTCATCGGCATGAAAAATCTTTGGTTCTGCTCGAAGTCCATTATTGGCTTCTGCTCTTTCTTCTAGGTATTTTTCTGTAATGGCATCCACAGCAAAAATACCATTTTTTGCTCCTGCTTCAATAACCATGTTTGAGATAGAAAATCTATCAGCCATACCTAAATATTTAAGTGTATCGCCTGTGAATTCAATGGCTTTATATAATGCACCATCAACACCTAAGATACGGATAAGTTCTAAAATAATATCTTTACCATAAATATGTTGTGATGGTTTACCTGAAAGTTCGACTTTAATCGTCTCAGGGATTTTAAACCAATTACCTCCTGTAATCATGGCAAAAGCAAGGTCTGTAGAACCCATACCCGTAGAAAATGCACCCAAAGCACCATGTGTACAAGTATGAGAATCAGCACCGATAATCACATCCCCAGGGAGAACAAGCCCTTTTTCTGGCAAAAGTGCGTGTTCTATTCCCATATCTTTTTCATCAAAAAAGTATTTCATATCATGTTTGTAGGCAAATTCTCTTGAAATTTTGGCTTGATTGGCTGAAGCGATGTCTTTGGCAGGAATATAATGATCCATGACGATACAAAAGCTATCAGGTTTGGCAAGTTTTTCTGCTCCTGATTCTTCAAAGGCTTTAATAGAAATAGGTGTGGTAATATCATTACCAATAATCATATCAATATCTACTCTTACAATCTCTCCAGCCAAAACCGTTTTATTTGCGTGTTCTGAAAATATTTTTTCTGTTATCGTTTGTCCCATAAGTCTATCCTTGGTGTGATTTATAATCTGATGTTACGCAAAATATATTTCTATCTCAATTCAAGGGCAACCACAAGGGATTGCCCCTACAAAAGTATAGGTTTTCGTAGGGGTGAGTCTTGTGCCTAATGCCAATGAAATAAGGAATTAATATTTCAAATTTATCGCGTAGGGTCGGTTTACCGACCATCAAATAAGCATTTATCTCAGTTTGTGGTCAATAAATCGACCCTACAGAATTCAAATTTTCCTTAATTCATTGGCATTGGTCTTGTGCCTACCCTGAAATTGTAGATAATAGAGTATTTTTATACAAAGTGCGTAACATCAATTATAATATGTGAATTATAGCGAAAAGTATTTAGGCTTAAAGAATATCATGAAGCTTGTTGGCTTCGCCCATCCATTCGTTTAATGCTTCCCAATTTTCTTCTTTTATCATATTTTTACATTTATGTAATTCTTCTTCAAAGGCTTCAATAGACTCCAAGACATTGTCTTTGTTTTGCTTAAAAATATCTTCCCACATATTGGGTGAAGATTTGGCAATACGGCTCATATCTCTAAATCCTCCTCCTGCTAGTGTGACAATACAGCTAGAATCTTCTTGTTTCAACACTGAATTTGCCAAAGCATAAGAGAGGGCATGGGGGGTATGAGAGATAAACCCTGCGTGTCTGTCGTGTTCTTTGGCATTCATAGTGACGATTTTCATGCCAATATTCTCAAAAAGTGCGTTAGCTATTTTTCTTTGGAATACGCCACTTTTTTCTAAATCACATAAAACTACGACTTTGTCTTGATAAAGATTAGGAATTGCAGCTGATGGTCCAAACTTTTCTGTTCCTGTCATTGGGTGTGCTGTGATAAAGTTTTCTCGTATTTCCAAAGGGATAGAAGCCGAAATCTTGGCTTTAGTACTACCTAAATCTATGACCGTGCAATGCTTTGGCAAAGGTGCTAAGTTTTGTGCTACTTTGATAATACTATTGACAGGAATAGAAATAATGATAATATCACAAGTTTTAATGATATCAAGAGAAGTAGTAATTTTATCTACTAAATTTAATGCCAGTGCTTGTTCACAATGGAGCGTATTATGGTCAAGACCAATAAACATACTATCAGGGGAAATTTTGCGTAAAGTGAGGCTAAGTGAACCACCCATTAAACCTAAGCCAATAAATCCTATTTTTTGTTTGTACATATCACTCCAATGTGAAAGAAGTCTAAAAATCTCCAAGAGTATAGCATGATTTTTCTGTTTATTATGAAAATATTAATTGAAATAAAGATATGATAAGATTAAATTACATACAAGGTCTTATTATGCGAAAAATGTCATGGTTTTTTAAAATATTGTTGTCTTTTGTGTTTATAGGTTCATTTCTATTCGCACAAAAGGTTACACAACTCAAATTTGTTGGATTGGTGCATCTCTCTGAAAGTTCTGCCAAAGAAGTAGCAGGTATTCGTATCGGTGACATGATTACAGCGGGGAATGTAAACGAATCTATTAAAAGTTTTTTTGCACAAGGCTATTTTAAAGATGTTTCTGTTGAACAAAAAGGTGGTACGCTTATTTACCATTTTAAAGAAAAAATGGCTATTGCCAACATAGAGATTAAAGGCTATGGTTCTGGAGATGATAGTAAAGAACTTTTGGCTGGAATGGCTCTTAAAAAAGGGGACCTTTATGACGAAAGACGCGTAAGAAAAGCCAAAAAAGCACTGGTAAGTAAACTTGAAGCACAAGGTTTCTACGATACGCTTGTCAAAGTAAGCACTAAAACCATAGGTGAGAACAGTATTGCAATTACTTTTGATGTGAATAAAGGTGAAAAGATTATTGTCAAAAAGATGAACTTTGTAGGGGCAAAATCTTTAGACAAATCTGAACTTCAAGCAGATTTAGCCAGTAAAGAAAAAGATACTTTGGGGTGGATGCCTTGGAGAAACTCTGGTGAAGCAACGGTTGGACAACTTGAATATGATGCCCATAGACTCAAAAATACCTATATGGAAAATGGTTTCTTGGATGTGACTGTTTCTAAACCATTGATGCGTGTGGATTTTGGTTCATATAATGCTGAGGTAGATTATCAAATTCATGAAGGTGTACAATATAAAGTCGGAAGTATTACGATTACACATAAAATCAAAGGACTTGATAACAAAAGTTTAGAGAGTAAACTTCTTCTTAAAGAAGGTAAAATATTTAATGTTAAGCGTATGCGTAAAGATATTCAAAATATGGAAGAATCTGTAGGAAACTATGGTTTTGCCTATGTTAAAGTTTCTCCTCAGATGAACAAAAATCCAAATACACAATTAGTAGATTTAAACTATATCATACAACCAGGAGAAGCTGTAACGATTAAAGATGTGATTATTTCTGGAAATACGAATACCAAAGACAGAGTCATTCGTCGTTATATCTACCTTGCTCCTGGGGATAAGTTTAATGCTAGAGATTTAAAAGATTCTAAATCTGCCTTGGGAAGAACAGGATTCTTTGAACAAGTAGATATTCAAAGCCAAAGAATTACAGGCAATCAAATTAATCTTTTGGTCAATGTAAAAGAAGCCTCTACAGGTACAATTTCAGCAGGTGGTGGATATGGTTCTTATGAAGGATTAATGGTCAATGCCTCTATCTCGGATAAAAACCTTTTTGGTTCAGGGATTAATACGACTTTAGGTTTTGAAATTTCACAAATTGCTACGAATTATAATCTTTCTTTTGTGAATCCTAAAGTATGGGACAGTATGTACAGTATGTCTTTGAGTGTCTATAAAAGAGACTATGAATATATTGACTATAGCCAAGACCAATTGGGTGCTTCTGTGTCTGTAGGTAAAGAATTTTATAGATATGTACATGCTTCGTTGGGCTTAGGATATGTGGACAATCAATCTACGATTAATGAAAATGCTGACAATATCATACAAGATTTTTTATATAACGACCAATATGAAAAAACTTCTGTTTTTACAACCATTAACTATAACAATACCGATGATTATTATGTACCAAGAGAAGGGGTAAAAGCCTCTCTAAACTTTGAATTTGCCCAACTCGCAGGAGATGATGTGGACTTAAGCCGTTTCCCTAATGGATATGGTGCATTTACGAAGACTTCTGCCAAAGTAGGTGCGTATTATGGTATGGAAGATATTATTGATTATGACTTGATTTTCCGTGCCAAAGGAAGATATACTTATATTTCTCGTGAAGATGGAGAAAAACTACCTACAGCTGAAAAACTCTTTATGGGTGGTATCGGTAGCGTGAGAGGATATGACCCCTATTCACTCTCTCCTTCACTAGTTACAGGAGAACTTATTGGTGGAACAGACCGTTTCTCGGCAAGTTTAGAAGCCAGTATTCCATTGTCTAAAGCAGCAAAAATGCGTTTGGCTGCCTTCTATGACTATGGTGTGGTATCACTTGATAGCGAAGCCAATGTTGCTATAGATTCTGTATCAAGGTCATCAGCAGGTGTGGTACTTGAATGGCAATCAGCCTTTGGACCAATTAACCTAGTCTTTGCCTATCCATTAGATGAAGAAGTGGGTGATAGAACTTCTACCTTTGAATTCTCTATGGGAACAAAATTCTAAGACTTATCTCCCTAGATTTTGAAGTGTTTTCAAAATCTAGCATGAGTGAACCAAACACTTCAAA
>FPHM01000066.1_pt1 | contig 16197 bp, 14 predicted proteins | sample 1057441 | NCBI WGS metagenome assembly FPHM01 (sample SAMEA4473311, study PRJEB15554) | hydrothermal vent metagenome | biome: marine basaltic hydrothermal vent biome; feature: marine hydrothermal vent; material: water | place: Pacific Ocean | collected 2011-06-14/2011-07-23 | depth 1155 m | reverse complement strand
AATGATAAAACTTAGGGGATAAAGCCAGTGTAAAAACTTGAAAAAATACTTTTGTATCTTTTGAACTTTTTCTTTTTTGCCTTCATAGACTTCTGTCTTACTCATGAGTTTAAAGGCGAAGATATAATGTGTTTCTATAAGAATATAGATTAAGAGTAGAGCAAGAAGTACCCCTCCAAAACTCCAAAGTTCGGCAGAGGGGAAAAGCATGATTACAGTGCTTTAGTGGCCAAAGAGGCAATACGTGTAGCAAATGCTCCTTTGTCTTTTGGTTCTAAACCTTCTGCAATTTTAGCTGTATCAAGGAGTATCCATGCTACATCATTAAAGAGTGCATCGTCTTCAAGTGCGTCAAGTTTTTTGACCATATCATGTTCTGGATTGACTTCCAAAATAAGTGGAGCTTCTGGCATTGCTTCACCCATTTGTGCAAAGATTTGTGCCATACCAGCCATTGGGTCGGATGGGTCTTTGAGTACACATGAGGGGCTTGAAGTGAGTCTTGTAGAAGTTTTTACTTCTTTGACTGCTTCGCCTAAAGCTTCTTTGATTTTATCTGTCAAAGCTTTAAACTCTTTGGCAACTTCTTCTTTTTCTTCTTGTGTTTTAGAATCAGGTGCATCAATGGCTGTAATGTCTTTGAGTGCCCATTCTTTATAAGTCCCAATCATTGGTGTGACGATGCTATCTACTTCGCTATCGTCCATGATGAGTACTTCAATATTAGCTTGATTATAGGCTTCAAGAAGTGGAGAATTTCTCAATACTTTTTCGTCTTCACCTGTGATATAATAAATCTCTTTTTTCTCAGAATCGGCACGGCTGATATAGTCAGCAAAACCGATGAGTCCTTCTTCTGTAGAAGATTTATATTTTACGATGTCAAGAAGTAATTCTTTATTCACATGGTCTGTATACACCCCTTCTTTCATCATTCTATTGTATTGAGATACAAAAGTTTCAGCGTCTTCGTCTTTGAGCTTTTTGATGGCTTGAAGAATTTTTTTCGTAGAAGTTTGCTTGATATTTGCCAAGATTTTATTCTCTTGAAGCAATTCACGGCTTACATTCAGTGGTAAATCTTCAGAATCAATAATACCTTTGACAAAACGCAAGTAAGAAGGCAAAAGTTCTTTGTCATCATCTGTAATAAAGACGCGTTTTACATAGAGTTTTACCCCTGGAGTATAATCTTGTCTATACATATCCATGGGAGCTTTTTTAGGAATATAGAACAATGTTGTAAACTGATTTGCACCTTCTACTTTGTTGTGAAGATGTTTGAGTGGCTCTTCCGAATCATGACCAATCGTCTGATAAAATTCTATATAGTCTTCTTTTTTGAGTTCAGATTTAGACAAAGTCCAAAGAGCTGTTGCTGCATTGGCTTGTTCTGTTTTGTTCACCATTTCAGTTTTGGCATCATCACCTTCACCGATAGTATCTTCTTCTACAAAATTCATCATAATTGGGTAAGCAATATGGTTAGAGTATTTCTTTACCACTTCTTCTACTTTTGCTTTGTCCAAAAATTCTAATTCATCAGATTTGAGCTTAATATAAATCACTGTACCATGAGATTCTTTGGTTACTGGCTTGATTTCATATTCCCCAGTACCATCTGTAGAAAATTTATAAGCTTGGTCTGAACCTGCTTTTTTAGAAATAACATCCACTTGGTCTGCTACCATAAATACAGAATAAAAACCAACCCCAAACTGACCAATAAGATTAGAATCTTTCTTCGCATCGCCTGTAAGATTTTCCATAAATGCTTTCGTACCCGATTTAGCAATCGTTCCTAAGTTATTCATGAGATCTTCTTCATCCATACCCACACCATTGTCACCAATCGTAAGCGTTCCATCTTCTTTATCCAATTTCATAAAGACTTTACCAGACCAATCATCTGCTTTAAATGCATCATCTGTCAATGAAAGATAATTAAATTTGTCCAAAGCATCTGATGAATTCGAGATAAGCTCTCTAATAAAAATCTCTTTATTTGAGTATAAAGAGTGAGTCATAAGTTTAAGAAGTTGCCCTATTTCCGTTTGAAACTGATGTTTAGCCATCGATTGTATCCTTTAGATAATAATATTATAGACGCGATTATAGCTAAGAAGTATTAATCTTTTATGAATGGGTTTAGTGGACTTGACTAAAGTTTAAATTTTTTGATACCTCTCTATTTACTTAGTTTATATTTAATAGTAAATAGTATGCTAATAATTCCAATAAAAATCATTAAAAATAATGGGAAAATATCCCCTACCACTCCATATAATGTCCATATCTTTTGCGTAGGAAGTGAAGCCATCATAATACCGTCATTTTTTTCATAATAAGACATAGATGCTCGAATATTTCCGTACGCATCAAAAGCATAAGAAGTTGCTCCTCGCACAGGTCGTAATAAACTATAGCCCCCTTCTATAGCTCGTACCATTGCCATTTGTCCATGTATGGGGTCAATGCCTTTCCAATCACTAGAGGGTACAATCATTATATCTACTTCTTTTTTTGCTAGTATTCTTCCCAATACGGGAAAGTCAAAGTCATAACAAATTGCTCCTGAGACATTCGCATAGTCTAATCTTCCTACTTTGGCATAGTCCGTACCTTTGACAGCTGCTTCTCCTGGGACAGGATGATATTTAAAATATTCATCTAATATTTTACCTTCTGAAATAAATAGATATTTGTTTTCAAATTTTTTAATGCCATGTATAGGCACGATATAGGCAATAAATAACTCAACATTATTTGAAGATGAAATCATCTGTACTTGTTTAATAAAATTAGCTTCATCTTCTTTAAATATAATAGTTGCTCCTTCATTCCAAGCAATAAGTTTAGCACCTCTTTGAATGGCTATTTTAGTTTTTTTGATTAAAATATTCGTACCATTTTCAAGATACTTTTTATCAGGAATCCCTTGAGGACTTATCTGCATATTACTTGATATTCCTGCGACTAAGATATGCTTACCTTCACTTAAACCATTTTCTACTCTGATGACACCATAGCTATAAAAAAGTAAAAATATAAGAGAGGAAATGATGGCTGGTTTAATAAATTTTATTTTATCTTTATTTGCGATAAATACAGCAATAAAAGCCGATGAAAGATAAACAAAAAATGAACCAAAGGTAATACCAAAGAGTGAAGAAAGTTGTAAAAATGCTAAATCATCTAACTGTGTATAAGTCATAGCACCCCATGAACCAAATTCAGTAAAAGAAAAAGTAAGCCATTCTAAAACACTCATAAGCGAAGCAAAGAAAAAGACTCCTATTTTATCTCCCATACCTCGCCTTACTTTTTCAAAAATCCAAAATACTACCCAAGTTCCCAATCCCATCGGAATAGAAAAGAGTAGAGCCATGACGAGGGGCATAGGGTCAGTAATAATTTTAGATATTTGTAAGAAATAAGCCAGTTGTATTAATAAAAAGAAGTAAAACCAAGATTTTTTATTGCTAATTTCTCTAGCTAAAAGGAGTAAGGGTACGAACATTATCCATGCCAAGATACTTATATTAAAACGCATACCCACTAAAGCGATGAAAGTAATACTAAGTAAGCCAAGAATATTTTTATTTAACATGTTAATCCTTTAAACAATTGATTGAGTTGTGCTTCAAGGTATAAAGGATAATCCTCTTTAGACTTTCGTAAGATTAACAGAGAAGTACCAAAAAAAAGTGAGGAGAGCGTTAATCCTTGTGCTTGGAAAGCAATAATTTCAAGTATAATTTGTGGATGATTTACAATCTGTAAACTACTTTGTTTAAAAACATCTTTAATAGTTAATATATAAGAGTGACACTTTAATTCACTACTTTGGGCTAAAGCATTCATATCAATTGACCATAATTGTATAAAATATACAAGCATATCATTTTTAGAATCAAAATAATTAAAAAATGTTGGCTCAGATACCTCTGTAATATACGCTAACTCTTTTATCATGATTTCAGATAATGATTTTTTTTCTAACTCCTTAAGTAAAGCATGAAGTAAAGCTATCTTTGTCTTAGCATATTTCTTTTGTCGTTGTGGTAAGTCATTAAATTTATTTATATTTTTAGTTTTCATATTAAATTATAGCTGAATATATTTTTATAGTCAACTATATTAAATAATAATTATTTATGAGGAGCATCTATAGTAGCACAATAACCAAAAGTACGCGTATGTTTTGCCTTGATAATATCATTCCATTCTAAACCTTGGACTCTCGTGATTAGAGAATGCTTATCTTGTGTATAGTTTGCCGACCATATTTTGTCTATTCTTCCTTTTGGATGAAAAGAAAAATCCCATCGTTCTGGTTTACTAGAGGCATTATATATAAGCACTTTGGCACAAAAACCATGTCCCCAGTCTTTGGTTTTATAGCTATTGATTTCTAGTGCTGAAAGAGAAGTACTTATGAAAGAAATAGCCAAAAAAAGCTTAGTTATTTTTACTAAGCTTTGCATCTTATAAATCCTCAGCATACAGTATTTCTTTGTCCAAGAGTAAAGTAGAAAGTGTTTCTATGGCTTCCCAGTGCTTTTCTACCAGTTTTTGTGTACTTACTTCTGCTTCTTGCATCCATCTTTCTACAGCATCTTCTACTTTTGGATTTTTTTGAATATTTATTTTCTCTTTGTTATCTTTGTGTTGAGGATTATTAATATATTTGACTTCCTTATCCATGCCATAATCTACAATTGCTGTATACGCATCATGAATAGCATCTTGTAAGTCGGCAGAAGCTTCTTTATCCAAGCCTTCTATTTCTCCATATTTTTTGATTTGTGCTACGCGTCCTGAGAGAGAAATACAGATTTTATTTTTGATGTCTTCTATGGTCATGTTTTGTTCTAAGTCTTCATAGTTATTGGCAATAAAGCCTTTGTTCTTTTTACTTGTGACAAGAGCAATTTGTTTGATAGCAATATCTGGCATAAGGACTTTGGAAATGACGGCATGAGACGCTTCACGAATAGCTGTTTTATCATACATCTTTTCATGTTGAATTTGTGAATGCTTTTCACCATATTTGAGTATATTAATTTGTTCTATGAGTATGTCTTGATTGATATGAGAAATATTATGTCTAATACAATGAAAAGACGCTTCTTTACTCATAAGTTCTAGTTCAGCTCCTGTCAAACCTGCTGTATAGATGAGCAGTTTTTTCATATCAAACTTACCTATAGTAGGTTTTTCTTTAATCACTTTATTGATGAAGTATTCTCGAGCTTCCTTGTCCAAATCATCAATAGGAATATGTATTTCAATCCGACCTGCACGGATAATCGCAGGGTCTATATTTTCTTTGTAATTCGTCGCTGCGATGATAAAGATATTTTCATCTATTTTATTAGAAAATCCGTCCATTTGTGCCAAAAATTTATTAATTTGCACTTCACGGCTATTGTCTTTACCCCTTTTGCCTATGCTATCAATTTCATCAATAAAAATAATCGCAGGAGCATATTCTTTTGCCTTGTCAAAGACTTTTTTGATTTTATCAAGTTGCAAGAGTTCCACCCCTGTGATAGAAATAAAGGGCAATTCTGCTTCTGCTGAAAAGGCTTTGGCAAGAAGGGTTTTCCCAGTACCTGGAGGTCCATAAAGAAGCATTCCTTTGGGAGGTTGTACATCAAAAGCTTCAAGCATTTTTGGCTCTTTGAGAAATTTAATTACTTCTAGTAATCTGCTTTTTGCCTTATTATGTCCTGCAATATCTGCAAAAGACACATTAGGAATATCAAAGACCAAACCATCTTCGCTAAAGTCTTTGATACGCTTCACTTGCTTGAATTCACAAGATTTTACTTTATAAGTAATCAAATCGCCTTTAATAGAAATACTGTCTTTGACTTCTAGTTTAATATTTTTTCTAAAGAGTTCTTTGACAAGTTTTTCTTCTGCAATTAAAGGCAAAACGCTTTCTTTGATAAAATCAATAGATAGTTTAGAGAAAGAAACTTTTATATCTTTGTATTCTAAAATATTTTTCTCTAATGCAATAATATGGTCAGTAATCTTAGAGAAAAAAAGTTCACCTATTTTATTTTTTATTCGTCGTGCATCAAATTCTGGAGCAAAGATTAATATCTGTGTTTTTAAAAAATATTCAAAGTTCTTATCCACAATAAAATTGATTTTCATCTGCGTCTCAAAGGCTTTTTTATACCTCATAAATGCTTGTTTCCCAATTTCTTCATAGGCTACATAATTGAGTTTATTAAAAAGCACTATCGTTGCTTGTGAAAACCTAGAAATGAGTTCAGGAATAATGGCTTTTTGCTCTCCACCTGTTTTGATATTGGGCTTTTCTTCTCTTTTGAGGGCATCGAGTATCATAGACTCAGCTTGAATATAATCATCATCTACAAGTTGAATAAATTTACTATCACTATAAAGCTCTTTACCCAAAGACGAAGTAATAATAAAAATCGTGTCTCTAAAATCCACATCATAATTGGCATTACCATCATTATAGACTTTCTCAGCATCATCACTACAAGGCATATCCGTCATCTTGTCCCAACCACAAGCATCACGCATATTCCCACCATCAAAGATAGAGAGCAGGTTATTTTGAATCACATTATCGGCTTTTTCAAAGCCATCAAGCACGATAATAGACTTAGGATTGTCATGTACAAAGCCAGTGAGTTGTCCTACATCATAACCAGACCAACCCTTAGGATAGCCATAAAGCTCTCCACCATTTTGCTCATGATATTGCGTCATATCAAAGTTTCGTATTTGATAACCCTCAATATTTTTCGTCATAAGTTCAGCCAAATAAGACTTCCCCGTAGCAGGAGAACCCAAAAAAAGATAAGTAAACTTCGGAGCATCTTGTTGACTAATAATATTACTTTTAATACTAGAAGCAATCGCATCAATGGCTCTATCTTGACCAAAAAGAGACTGTGAGAGCTTCTCTCGCATTTTATTCGCACGGTTAATGTAGTTTTGGGCTGTGTTCATTATGATTTATCTTTATGGTTATATTTTTTGCGATTTTACCTTATTTTCGGTTAAATAAGCGATTTATATTATTTTTTGGATAAAATTATTGCAATAAAATTCAAAGGATTGTAGTGGAAATTACAGTAGAAAAATTAGACGATATTAATATGATTATTTCTGGTACAGTGGCAAATGAAGTCACAGAAGCCAAAGTAGCGAGACTAAAAGCAGAAGATGAGAGTAAAGCTGAGAATGCTGATACAGCAGAAGTTATTGATACGGCTTTGGACAATATGGATGTGGATAAGTTTCAAAGAGATGCTGAGGGTGAAATGCTCAAAGAATTTATTGAAGCAGGAATGAAAGAAGCCAATGTGGCGATTGATGATATTTTGGGACAACCTGGGTTTAGAAAATATGAGCAAAGAGAAGAAGGTATTTATCTTGAAGTTGAGATTGCTACGAGTCCTGTGGTTGATACGAGCGTGGATTATTCAGATATTATTCCTGTGTATGAAAGACCAATGGCGAGTTTAGATGATGTGCAAATCAAGTTAGAAGAGATAGCAGAACAACAAGCCATTCTTAAAGCTATTGAAATGCCTAGAGCTGTAGAAAATAATGATATGACTGTGATTGATTTTGAAGGTTTCTTAGATGCTGTGGCTTTTGAAGGTGGAAGTGGAGAAAAATTTAGTCTTAAAGTGGGTTCAAACTCTTTTATCCCTGGTTTTGAAGCACAAATGATTGGTATGGAATATGGAGAGGAAAAGACGATTAGCGTGACTTTTCCAGAAGAGTATGAATCAGAAGACTTGGCAGGAAAAGAAGTACAATTTAAAGTGACTTTGCATGAGATTCAAGAGAAAAAAATCATGGAAATTAACGATGCTTTGGCACAAAGAATATTAGGCGATGAAAAAGCTGAATTAGAAACGCTTAAAACCAATCTTGCTCAAAAAATTGTTTCCCAAGAACTTTCTAATCTTTATAATGAAGTCTTGAAGCCAAAACTTATACAAGGCTTGATTTCTAAATTTGATTTTACTTTACCAAACAATGTCGTAGAACAAGAAATTGATGCAAAAGTAAATGACAAAGCCCAAAGAATGGGTAGAGAAGAATATGCCTTGTATAAAGATGACAAAGAGAAGTTTCAAGAACTAAGAAATTCTGTCAGACAAGAAGCACAAGATTCGATTAAATCTGCGTTGATTGTCGATGCCATAGCCACAGAAAAAGGTATTTTAGCCGATGAGCAAGAAGTAATGTCAGCACTCTATTATCAAGCAATGATGACAGGTCAAGATGCAGAAGAATTGGTCAAATATTATAAAGACAATAATCTTATGACCTCAGCCAAAATGGGACTGACCGAAGATAAACTTTTTGGTCAAATGTTAGGCTTTGATAAATAGTGCGTATTTTTAGTTTATTTCTATTTCTTTCTTCTGCTTTTGTCTCTCTTTTTGCCGAAGAATGTTTACACAAACATAGTCTCAAATGTAATATGATACATATTCATGATGAAATACCTATGAAAGTGGATAATATCATAGATATGTTTGACAAAGGTATATTTTTTAACCGTTTACGCTTTAATAGTTTTGGATATAGCTGGGATGAATCCTTGGAAGCAAAACGCAAAGACCATGCTATTGCAGGGCTAGGAGGAAGTCTTATTTTTAGAAGTGCCTATTTACATGATATTTCCTTTGCTTTGTCTCTTTATACATCCAAAGCAATAGGAACACTCAAAGAAGAAGAGAGTGCTTTTTATAAAGCAGGTAAAGATACTTTTTCGCGTTATAATATCTATAATAATAAAAATGCCACACTGATGAATCTAGCCGAGGCATATATAGAATATAATACTTTCAAAAGTTCTCTTAAAGTAGGTCGTCAAATCTTTGAAAGTGTATTGACCAAAAGCAATGATACTAAAATGATTCCTAATACTTTTGAGGGTATTACACTTCACAGTAAAATTATTGCCAATACTTCTTTTAAAATGGCATATCTCACGAAGCAAAAACTGAGAGACCATAATCATTTTCATCATCTTCTAGCCTATGGTGATACAAAAAATGACCCTTATGCAAAATATAAAGAAAATGATGATTCTGCCATGCATAGAGGTCTTACGCTTTCTAAATTAGAAGCCTTGGGGATTGAAGATGCATTATTTATTGCTGAAATAAAAAATCGTGATATTACAGATTTAACCCTTCGTGCAAACTATACGGCTGTACCTCAATTACTCTCTTCTGCTATGATTCAAGCCAAGTATAGATTAGATATAAATGATTGGTCTATTGTTCCTGCTTTGCGTTATATGCAACAGTTTGATGATGGAGCAGGAGCTATTGCTGGTGCAAATCATCTTTCTTTATATGATGGATATAGCAATGCCAAAAGTCTCAATGCTCAAATGCTTGGAGCAAGAATTGATATGGTCAAAGACACACTAAAACTGCGTTTAGGCTATACATACATAGCAGATAAAGGCGATTTTATTACACCATGGCGAGGTTTTCCTACAGGAGGATTTACCCGTGCTATGTCACAGTATAATTGGTATGCCAATACCAAAAGTTATATGTTTCAAGTGGATTATAAATGTAAAGAAATTCCTAATCTTAAATTTATCTCTCGTTTTGTAGCCCAAGACTTTGATGACAATAAAATCGGTGTTCAAGCCGATTCTAATTTATTTAGTTTTGATATTCTCAAAATTTTAGATGATAAAAAGCTCTATCTCAAAACGCGTTATGCCCATGTTGTGGGAGATTCTAATACGATTACAAGCTATGGTCAGCAAAAACTTGATTCTTCTTATGATGAATTTCGTTTTGAGATAAATTATCTTTTTTAGGTTAAGAGGATGAAAAAAATACTATTTTTGTGTTTTGTATTGCTTTCATGGCTTCCTGCTCAAAAAATTACGATTGCTGTCTCAGCCAATGTGGCTTATGCTATTTCACCTCTCAAAGAAGCTTTTAAGCGTTTACATCCAAACATAAAAGTCATAGAAATCGTGGGAAGTTCAGGGAAACTCACAGCACAAATTCGCCATTCTGCTCCTTATGATTTGTTTTTATCTGCGAATATGGAGTATCCTAATAGCTTATATAAAGAAGGATTTGCAATAAATAAACCGTGGATTTATGCCCAAGGGGCTTTAGCCATTCTTTCTTCCAAACCACGCAATTATTGTGCCGAACTTTTCATACTCAAAGACCCCAGTATTGATAAAATTGCTATTGCTAATCCCAAAACTGCTCCTTATGGTATTGCTACAGTAGAAGCCCTTAAAAATGCTAAATTATACAAAAAGCTCAAACAACAATTCGTCTATGGAGAATCTATATCTCAAACACTTATCTATGCGACGGGTGTAGCTGATATTGGTATTGTCGCCAAATCAGCACTTTTTTCGCCAAAACTCTCTCAGTATAAAGAAGCCATACATTGGCATGAAATCAATACAACTCTTTATACGCCTATAGACCAAGGCATGGTTATTCTCAAAAGAGCCAAAGACAAGAAAGCTGTCAAAGCCTTTTATGATTTTATGAAAAGCCCAAAGGCTCAAGAGATTTTAAAAGCCTATGGCTATAGTATTCCATGATAGAGTTCACTCCTTTTATTCTTTCTTTTAAGTTAGCCTTTTTGGTAACTTTAATACTTTTTATATTCTCTCTTCCTTTTGCATGGTGGCTCTCTCAAACCCATTCCAAAGCCAAGCCTTTTTTAGAAGCCATTACAGCTTTACCTCTAGTTTTACCTCCTTCTGTTTTGGGTTTTTATCTTTTGGTGGTGTTTTCTCCTCAATCAGGCTTAGGATTATTTTTAGATGAATATCTCAATATACAACTGGTATTTTCTTTTTCAGGATTAGTCATTGCCAGTTGTTTTTATTCTTTACCTTTCATGGTACAACCCTTGCAAAATGGTTTTGAATCTCTCAACAAACATATGCTAGAAGCTTCTTATCTTGCAGGAAAATCCGAAATCCAAACGATTTACGCCGTGGCATTACCCAATATGAAACCAGCACTTCTCACAGCACTCATCATCACTTTTGCACACACTGTAGGCGAATTTGGCGTGGTACTCATGGTCGGAGGAAGCATACCCGAAGAAACACGCGTCGCCTCTATTGCCATTTATGAAATGGTAGAAATCATGGACTATAAAAATGCCCATATTTATAGTGCGATGATGCTTGTGATGAGTTTCATGGTACTTATTGCTGTCTATGTTTTTAATCACAAACAAAAGAAAGCTTTTTAATGTTACGCTTACAAATCCAAAAATCCTTACACGGTAGCCAAGGTTCTATGGATTTAGACATCAATTTAGACATAGAAAAAGGTGCATTCGTGGTCATCATGGGTGAAAGTGGTTCAGGAAAAACGACTTTACTCAGAATCTTGGCAGGACTAGAATCAGCGAGAGCCAAAATATCTCTTGAAGGCAAAGACTGGCAAGATTTAAGCCCTCAAAAACGCAATATTGGTTTTGTCTTTCAAGACTACGCACTCTTTGACAATATGAGCGTAGAAGAAAATCTCTATTTCGTCAAAAAAGACAAAGCCCTAGCCAAACAACTTTTAAATATGACGCAACTCACAAGCCTAGCTTCTCGTAATGTCAAATCTCTAAGTGGTGGACAAAAACAACGCGTAAGCCTTTGCCGTGCCATGATGAATAGACCTCAACTCTTACTCATGGACGAACCTTTTTCTGCCTTAGATGAAAAGATGAAAGAAAAGCTCCAAGAAGAAATTTTGGCATTACATAAAACCTTTGGCACAACTACACTCATGGTAAGCCATGATGCTAAGGCTTCTTATGCTTTGGCTGATAGGATTATTGTATTAGAACAGGGGAAAATTGTGAAAGATGGCAAGAAAGATGAGATATTTACAAAGTCTATGGCGATGACTTATGCTTTGTCTTAAAGCTCTATCTAAGCATAAACCCTCTATTTTACAACAAATTTACAATGAAAAAGGCTAGGTATGTTCAACTATCATCAGCAAACCAAACATTCTTACTATTCTGTGCGTAGCAATCCTAATCAAATAGATTGGAGTGAGCAACCAAGCACTTATAAATCGTATCCAAAGTTCTTTAAAAAGTTTCCTTTGGTCTTAGGGAATCCTTGGCATGATTTGGTGTATTATTCGGGAAGTATTTCAGCCGAAAAAGTGTATCCTCCTTCTACAAAATATTCCTTACGCACGAATCCCTCAGCAGGGGCTTTGTATCCGAATGAATTGTATTTTCAAGCACGGGGTATTGGGGCTTTTCCTGATGGGATTTATCATTATGAAGTCAAGACCAATTGCGTAACGCTCTTACATGGATTAAAAGGGAAGGAGGGTTTAGAGCTTTATATGGGCTATACCTCTGCGATGAGAGGGATTTTGTTTTTGGTTTCTTGCGTATATTATCGTTCTTCTTGGAAATACAAAAATAGGGGTTTTCGTTATTGTCTTTTAGACGCAGGTCATCTTTTGGGTTCTATTGAAAGCTCTGCTTTACTCATGCCTCATACTACAGAAATTCGCTACGATATAGAAAGACAAGCACTGAATAAAATGTTTGGATTTATGCGTCATGAATTTTTCGTGGCAGGGGCATCAGTTTGTGTTCCTATTCCCCATTCTATGGTAGAACCTTTTGATTTGGGTTTAGCTTATGTGGATGCGAGTGGGACTTTTGAAGCCAATGCCTTGATAGAAGAAGCCTATATTGAGACTTCTTCACTTCAATCGCCTAAAATATCTACACAAAGTCCTGAATTTACTTATCATATCCCAAAACTGAGAGAAAGCATCGTGGCAAGGCGTTCACAAAGAGGTTTCAAAGGCGAGAGCATGAGCAAAGCCCAATATGAATTTATTTTACACGCCATCACAGCCCCTATACTTTCTGATTGTGATGAAAAAGTAGATATTTTTATCGTACTCAACCGTGTAAAAGATATGCCCATAGGACTGTATAAAGAAGAAAAACTCATTACAAATAAAGACTATGCTAAAAAAGCAGGGTATCTATGTTTAGAACAATATAGCCTAGCCACAGAAGGGGCAATGACCCTATTTTTTGTCTCCTCAGCAAAGAACTACCAAGCCCTCTACCAAAAAGCAGGGATGATAGGACAAAGAGCCTATATAGCTTCAGAATATCAAGATTTAGGCTGTTCAGGCATCGGAGCATATTATGATGATGAGGTGTCTGCTTTTGTGGAGGAAGAGGGAATGGTTTTGTATGCTTTGGCTATTGGAAGGTAAAGAGCTGATGTTAGGATAAACCTTACACATCGTAACATTCTTCTAAAACAAGCTATCTGACTAAAAGTAAAAAGGGTATAATTTAACATTCTTTATACTATAATGCTAAATTATTATTCTTAAAATTAGGAGAACTATTATTATGGAAAAAGAACGAAGAGACTTTATCGGTCTTGGTTTAGCTGTCTTTACTGCTGCTGGTGGTGTAGGTGCTTTGTATGCAATGAAACGCACATGGGATCCTTTACCATCGGTTAAAGCTGCTGGATTTACCACTGTTGATTTGGCTGTGGCTAAACCGAATGAACTGCTTGTTGAAAAATGGAGAGGTAAACCTATCTTTATTTTGAAAAAAACAGCAGAGATGGAAGCAAATGATAGAGATGTAGTGATTGGGAGTGATAGATACCATGTTTCTATTGGTCTTTGTACGCATTTAGGTTGTATTCCTGCGTATAAAAAAGATGAGCATGTTTTCTTTTGTGCTTGTCATGGAGGAATGTTTAATGCATCAGGCATACAAAAACCTAATCTTCCACCACCAAGTCCACTAGAAGTGCCACCATTTAAAATTGCAGGTACGAAGCTTATTCTTGGAGAAGAAGGTCCTGAATATAAAGCAATGCAAACTGCTGGTTTAGCAGTTTAAGGGAGTAGATATGGCAAAATTTGATGAAAATGTAAGACCGTTTAGTACAAAATGGTTAGATGAACGAATAGGGATACATACATTACAAAGAGTACTCAACACAGAGTATTGGATTCCTAAAGATATTAACTTCTTATGGGCTATGGGTATGATTCTTGCGGCTACTTTTGGTATCTTACTTATCTCTGGTATTTTCTTGTTGATGTACTACAAACCCGATGTAAATTTGGCTTTTGATTCTGTAAACTACACGATTATGAGCGAAGTGGGATATGGTTGGTTATGGAGACATATTCATGGTGTAGGCGCTTCAATTGTATTTTTAGTTATCTATATTCACATGTTTACAGGTATCTATTATGGTTCATACAAAAGAGGTAGAGAACTGATTTGGCTCTCAGGAATGGGACTTTTTGTTGCTTTTTCTGCTGAAGCCTTTTCTGGTTATATGCTTCCTTGGGGACAAATGTCTTATTGGGCTGGTATGGTAATTACCAACCTATTTTCTGGTGGTTCACTTGAAGCTTACGGTTTGGTTGAGTGGATTCGTGGGGATTATGTCCCTGGTGATGCCTATTTGACGCGTTTCTTTATGCTTCATGTACTTCTTATTCCTTTGGCTATTATTGGTCTGATTGTTTTACACTTTGGTACGCTAAGATTGCCACATGTCAACAACCAAGAAGGTGCTGAGATTGATTATAAGGAAGCTGCTGAATTATGGAAAGCAGGAAAAAGAAAAGAATCAAAAGTGATTCCATTCTCTCCTGTTTTCTTATCCAAAGATATTTTTGTCATGGGTATATATTTTATCTTGTTCTTCTATTTGGTATTCTACCACTTTGATTTTGCTATGGATCCTGTAAACTTTGACACAGCCAATGGACTCAAAACCCCTGCACATATTTATCCTGAGTGGTATTTCTTGTGGTCTTATGAGATTCTTCGTCCTTTTGGTAAAGATGCTGGACTCATTGCCTTTGCGATTGCACAAGTTGCCTTTGTCTTCTTGCCATTCCTTGACAGAAGTCCAAATGTTGCTCCAGCACACAAAAGAGGACTATTCCAAATTTGGTTTTGGGTACTTCTTATTGATATGATAGTCTTAACTGCGATGGGTAAACTCCCACCAACAGACCCAGTCTTTGCGATGACAGGTACGATTTCAGCATGGTTATTCTTGGCTATGGGTCCACTTCTGCTTATCATTACGATATTTGAGAAAAAAATAGAGAAAGGAGAATAAGATGAATAGAGAATTAAAAATACTAGGCGTTGTTGTCTTCTTTTCACTCTTAACTTATTATTTGGTAGAGCCTTTTGCTCACCATGAAATGCACAAAAAAGTAGATGCAAATGGAGCTGAAATTGTTATAGAAAGCCATGGCTTTACTTATGATGGTACAGATGATATTGCCGAAGCAGAGCGTAAAGGCGATACAGCACTTGTAGAAAAGAAAACTATTTTTTGGGCTGATGTCCTAGAAGTTTCTAAACTTCAAGGCGATGTCATATCTGGTGAAGCTGTCTTTGCAAATTGTGCAGGTTGTCACAATGATATGAGCATGAATATGGGTGGTGTTATCGTACCAAAACTTGACCATGCAGGTACAATGTATGACAAGAATTATCTCATTGCACTCATCAAAGACCCTGCTATGGCATCGAATGTTGACCATAAATATGCAGATACTTCAACGCACCCAATGGGTTCAATTAAGTTTACAGTCTCAGACAATCAAAAAATTGCTGATGTTGTGGCTTATATCTTGGAGAAAAAAGCAGGAGAAGTCACACCTAAAGAAGCCTATGATGAAGCTTGTGTAAGATGTCATGCCTTGCGTTATAAAAAGACTACACAACTCGGTGAGACTCCAGCATTCAAACACAAAAAAGATGCTCTAGCTCATGAAATAAAAGTCATTGAAGAACAAGAGAAAGTACAAGCCTATATGGGTAACTTGCCTCCTGATTTATCAATGATGATTAGAGCAAGATCTTCACACTTTTTGGAAACATTCGTAGAAAATCCTCAAAGCCAACTCCCAGGAACATCTATGCCTAGAGTAGGACTTAGCCAAGAAGGCTATGACAAAGTAGAAGAATACCTCACAGAAGCAGGAGACCCTAGCAAAAAAGCTAGAGAAGAACTCGGACCGTGGGTCATTGGTTTCTTTGTTATCTTTACGATTTTAGCCTACTTATGGAAAAGCAGTCTGTGGAGAGGCTTACACTAAGCTCAATACCCACTACACTTAG
>FPHM01000259.1_pt1 | contig 16657 bp, 15 predicted proteins | sample 1057441 | NCBI WGS metagenome assembly FPHM01 (sample SAMEA4473311, study PRJEB15554) | hydrothermal vent metagenome | biome: marine basaltic hydrothermal vent biome; feature: marine hydrothermal vent; material: water | place: Pacific Ocean | collected 2011-06-14/2011-07-23 | depth 1155 m | reverse complement strand
CTTATAGATGGACATGGACGCAGAGTCGATTATCTTCGTATCTCAGTAACAGAACGCTGTAATTTTCGCTGTCAATATTGTATGCCAGAAAAACCTTTCTCATGGGTTCCCAAAGAAAATTTACTCTCTTTTGAAGAACTCTTTTTATTCGTCAAAATCGCCATAGATGGAGGCGTGACCAAAATACGCCTCACAGGTGGAGAACCTCTATTAAGAGAAGATTTAGACGCTTTTATCAAGATGATTAATGACTATAAAGAGGGCTTAGATTTAGCACTGACCACCAATGCCTATTTACTCCCCGAAGCTGCGAAGAGACTCAAAGACGCAGGACTCAAACGCCTGAATATCTCTCTTGATTCTCTCAAAGCTGATGTAGCAGGAAAAATCGCAGGAAAAGATGTCTTGGGCAAAGTATTCAAAGGCATAGACAAAGCCCTAGAAGTAGGATTTAAAGTCAAAATAAATATGGTACCTCTCAAAGGCATTAACGATGATGAGATTTTAGATATATTAGAATATTGCCATAAGAAAAATATGAAAGTCCGTTTCATAGAATACATGGAAAATGCCCACGCAGACCAAGCACTCAAAGGAATGCACGGCAAAGAAATCCTCACAAAAGTCAAAGAAAAATACACCATCAAAGCCTTAGGAAGAGAAGGAGCAAGTCCTTCTTTCAATTATCTCATAGAAGAATTAGATTATGAATTTGGCTTAATAGACCCACACAAACATGATTTTTGTGAAAACTGTAACCGTATTAGACTCACAGCCGAAGGAAACCTCATCCCCTGCCTCTACTTTGACGAAGCCCTAAGTATTGCTGAGAGCGTCAAAAAAGGTGATATAGAAGGTGCATCACAAATCTTAGCCACTGTTCTCAAAGACAAGCCCAAAGAGAACAGATGGAGTGAAGAAGAGTTGGAAGATAGAGAAATATCTAAGAGAGCTTTTTATGAGACTGGTGGGTGAGAATAGTAACATGGAATTGCCGAGGAGCTTTACGAAATAAATTAAAAGAAATAGCTAAATTAAGAGCTGATGTTCTAGTAATTCAAGAATGTGAGAATCCAGAACTATCAACTAAAGCATATAAAGAATGGGCAAAAAATTATCTATGGATTGGAAATGATAAAAATAAAGGTATTGGTATTTTTGCTAAAATGAATATTAATATAAAAAAGTTAAATTGGGATGGAGAATTTAAAATTCAAGGGTTAAATAGTAAAAGCCATTTACTTTCTTGGAAAACAAGCGATTTAGAACTTTTTTTACCTTTCTCAATCAATAATCTTTTTACTGTTCTAGCTGTTTGGACAAAAGGAAAAAAAGGGGAACAGTTTAATTATATTGGGCAATTTTGGAAATATCTTCAAATTCATCATAATCAACTTCGTTACGAAAATACATTTATTTTGGGAGATTTTAATAGTAATCAAAAATGGGATAAAGAGAAACGAATAGATGCTTGGTGGAATCATGCTTCCGTAATTGGAGAATTAAAAGATATAGGGTTTGAAAGTTTATATCATTTTAAAACAAAGGAGTTACAAGGATTAGAGATGAAATCAACCTATTTCCATCATAAAAAAAGGTCATCTTCCCATCATATTGATTATATATTTTCTTCAAAAAATATATTATCTATACTAGACTTCAATATTGAAAGATATGAGGATTGGATAAAAGTTAGTGATCATGTTCCTTTAGTGATGAGTATAAAAAAAAATAATAAAGGAAATATCTAAAATGTTCTACCTAAGCGAACAATTTTTCTCAATCCAAGGCGAAGGTAAATACGCAGGTATTCCTTCTTATTTTTTACGCACGGGAGGCTGTAATCTTGCTTGTGCTGGATTTGGGGCTTCTTATGAAGTTGATGGAGTGGCGAAGATGGGCTGTGATACTTATTTTGCAGTCGATAGCCATTTTGCAAATTCTTGGGAAAAGATAGAAGAGGCTTCAACACTTATTGCACATTTAGAAAGTGAATTTGCTAAGATTGGGTATCTTCCTCAGATGGTGATTACGGGTGGTGAGCCTTTGATGTATCATAAAGATAAGGTATTTTATGCTCTTATCTCTTGGCTTGTGTCTCAGAATATTCGTATTACTTTTGAAAGCAATGGGACGATAGAAATAGATTTTGAGCAATATCCCATCTATAAAAAGACGATTTTTGCTCTTTCTATCAAATTAGCGAATTCAGCCGAACCCTTTGCAAAGCGTATCAATCCCAAAGCCATTTCTAATATCGTCAATTTTTCCAAAGATAGCTTTTTCAAATTTACTATTGATAAAAAACTAGTAGAAACAACGGCATATCAAGAAATACAAGAGATAACACAAGCGTTTATTAATCCAGATATTTATTGTATGCCAGTCGGTGAAAGTCGTGAGAGTATTTGGTATAATGACAAAGCCGTATTTGCATTTTGTATGAAACATGGATTTAACTATAGCGATAGATTACATATTCGGGTATTTGATACTACGCAAGGGGTTTAGTCTTGACACGCCTCACAAATACCATACAGTTGCATGAGATGCGTAGTCAATTTAAAGCCATTTTCTTTAGCAATCACATGTTGAAGTTCTTCTATTTCTGTATTCTCAAACTCTACAATTTTGCCACAAGACTCACAAATAATATGGTCATGATGGGGCTTATTCGCGATTTCATATTTCTTGCCTTGCACACCCAAAGAAATAGAACTCACAATATCATTTTCTTCTAAAAGCGTTAGCGTACGATACACAGTAGCAATACCAATGCTCAATTCTGGATATTCTTTTTTGATAAGCAGATAAAGGTCTTCTGAGGTAAAATGTTGAACATTCGTATAAAGCGTATAAAGTACAATTTCTCGTTGATTAGTAAATTTGAGTTTATTCTTTTTGAGTATTTGTTTAAATCGTATCAACAGTTCTTTATAGGAAAGAGAAATAATAGTATCCATAAAAATCCTTTTTGATAATGATAACTAAAAAGTATTAGGATATGAATAAAATTATTCTAATCTATGTAAAGCTCTAGGAGAGAGTAACGAATTAGGATAAAAATACCTATAAACTCCAATCTTATAAAACTAACTTTTCTACGCGTTGAAACTCTTTCGTATTATTCGTAACCAAAACAGCTTCAAGACTCAAAGCATGAGAAGCAATTAATAAATCATTCGCCCCTATCATCTGTCCTTTTTTTTCTAAATCTGTACGAATATTAGCATACGCTTGTGCAGAAACTTTTGAATAATCATAAATAATAAAGTTATCTATAAAAGCAGTAACAATTTTAAAAAGCTTTACACTAGCTTTTTTCTTTGCTCCATAAATAACTGATTATCTTTATTAATGTTAATATAGGGGGCTATGACGAAGACCGTGATAGCCAGTAAAATTACTCCTCACAGTATTTTTTCATTAAATTTATAAGTATTTGTTGCATTTCATTAAGATTGTCAGTTGAATAACTCTTATACGAAAGATACCTTTAACAGAATCATCAAATAAATAATCTTCAGAATCCCAATACCATCCAATATCAATAGATATATCTTTTGTACAGTTCATTTGAAATAGATCTTCTTTTAATTCCCATTTTTGTTCATAAAATGGAATATTAGGCTTAATAAATATTAAATCATTCCATATAATTACATTCTTATATGTATCATAAAGGCTATTTAAGAAATTTTCTATATTCTGATATTGGATGTCCATGAATTCCTCTCAATGTAGATTACTTTCCTCACTGCATTTTTTTCGTTCCCATACTTTGCGTAAAAATACATACATCAACCCAAACTACCAAAAATATTCAAGCTCCAATTACCCATCCATTTCCTAATCATCTCTATCACTAGAATAAAGTTCAAACTAAGAAACAAAAAGTTTCCCCTCTTCCTCTTTCTTAAAAAAAGTAAAATAAGTCCAAAGTGTCGTACCATAAACAAAGATTGACATCATCACCACACCAGTGGTCACAACTTCAAAGAATTCTTTGTGTGCAAAATCGGCAGGTATCATGTGGACAAGGATAATAGACAAAGCACCTTTCATGCCAGAGAAAGTGAGGATGAACCAACCTTCTACGCCTACGGGGGCTATTTGTTTGACTTTGTCGCCTAAGAATGCGAACTTTGCCATAGAAATGGCACGAATGAGTGTAGTAATGGCGAACATGATGAGGATTTCTACTTTGTATTCCCATAGTTTTTCAAGGCTTACCATTTCGGCTAAGACGAAGAATATCATGACGGCTGCGATATATCCAAACTCTTTTGCCATTTCATAGATATATTCTAGGCGTTCTGTGGTGGTGGATTTGATATTTTCTAGTCTTAGTTTACGCAAGAAACCTTTGTGCTTTTTGGCTTGGCTTTCTTCTTCTTCGGCGTGGTCTGCGTCTATCCATGCTTTGGTGGCGATGATGGCTACAATAAGCGTCAAAATACCAGAGATATGCATTTGTTCGGCGATGACATAGGCGAGATAGGCTTCGATGACAAAGGCGAAGAATTCACTTCTTTTGTCTGAAAAGAGTTTCATAAGCATATAGAAGACAAAGCCTATGATAATTCCTATACCAATACTCATCGCAAAGACACGCAGGGCATCGAAAAGGGCTGTTCCTGCTTCTATTTCTCCACTCATCATCCATGGTAAGCCTATGAAGAAAAAGGCGATGACTGCTGTGGCATCATTCCCTAGAGATTCTCCTTCTATCAGCACTTTAATATGATGGCTAATGCCTTTGAAACGCGACAATATAGATTGAACGCTCACGGCATCTGTGGCCATATTGATAGCAAATAGTGATACATACGCCCCAATAGATAAGCCCTCAAAGATACCAAAATAATACATACTCGCACCCACAGAAATAGACAAAGACACGGCTACTACGGCTAGATAAAATATATCTAAGGCATACTTTTTGATGTCTAAGAAATGCAAGTGTAAAGCATCGCCCATGAAGATGAGAGGAATACAAAAAAGAATAATCGTATCAAAATGTTGGGTCAAATCAATAGGCACAGCCATGGGTACATAGGTATAAATAAGGTAAGAGCCTATGAGTAGAATAAATACTGAGGGTATTTTGAGTTTGTTGGCAAGTGCGTCTGAAAACACTACTAGCCCTAATATCGTTATAAGTATAATCTCTGCTGCAAAACTGTGCATCTTTTCTCCTAAAATAATGTTCCAGAATCATCAGATACTGGTCTTAATGGTACTTTTCGTTCGGGATGTAAGTTATAATCTATCGTAACTTCTTCTTTTTCTGTTCCTACTGTACCATCGAGGTTTATGGGAGTCGCCATTGGTATTTCTCCATTTAGAGGTATGATTTCTTCTTCATCTTCTACTTTTTTAGGAGTGATAGCTCTTGCTACATTTTGTCTTTTGTGTGCATTTGGCAAAGGAGAATGCTCTGTATAAAGTTCTGATTTCCCTTCATAAGAACCTTTAAAAACCCCTTGTGGAATATCAAACGAACGCTTGGTATCGGGATAAAGTTTGAGAAGGTTTCTATAATAATAGGCAAACGCAGGTGCTGCCAATGCTCCTCCTGTGGCAAATTTTCCTATAGGTTTATTATTGTCTCGCCCAAACCATACAATAGTCTCAATCGTCGGAGAATAACCACAAAACCATGCGTCAATATTGTTATTTGTCGTCCCCGTTTTTCCTGCAAGTTCTAAGCCTTCTACTTGTGCATTTCTCCCCGTTCCACGCTTCACAACATCCATCAATACATCAGTCATCAAATAGGCTTGTTCTGCTGTGGTAAAATTGGCTATTTCTTTGTTGCGTGTTTCATAAATAATCGCACCTTCTTTAGAGATGATTTTGCTCACAAGTCGAGGTTCAATCATGTGTCCTTTGTTTGCAAAGACCGAAAATATCTGTGCCATTTTAAGAGGACTAAGCCCAAGATTCCCCAAAGCAATGGACATATCTCTAGGAATATGAGGCACATCTAAAAATGCCAAGCGTTTACGAATAGTTTCTACACCCAAATCTGATACTAAATTGATAGTCGCTAGATTTCGTGAATGTACCAATGCTTCTCTAAAAGAAATAAACCCTTTAAAATCATGTTCGTAATTTTTGGGTGACCAAATTTTGGGTTTACCTTTATAATAATACTGAAAAGTCCTCGCCAAATCGGTGAGAGGCGAAGCAGGATTATATCCCATATCCAAAGCCGTCTGATAAATAAAAGGCTTAAATGAAGACCCTGGTTGACGCTCTGCTTGGGTGACACGGTTAAACTTTGATTTTTTATAATTCACACCCCCAACCATTGCTAAAATATCTCCAGTCGCAGATTCTACAGCAACAAATGCCACATTAAGTGTTGATTTTTTCGCAGATTCTTTATACTTTTTGAGGGCTTTCTTATAAGCAAAATGTACAGCATCTTTGGCAATATCTTGTTGCTTCATATCAATGGTTGTATAAATCTCATATCCACCCGTACGAATATCTCCAAGCTTCCCCTTAAAACGCCTCAACACCTCATCTACAATCTCAGGAGCAATATTTTGTGTGAGTGAAGTTTTATAGACTTTTGGGGCTTCTTTGACAGCTTTAGTATAATCAGCTTGGGTAATCCAGCCTATACTTTTCATTCTATAAAGCACAGAATTCGCACGGTTCAAAGCCCTTTTGTAATGCCGTAAAGGATTATAATAACTGGGTGCATTGGGCAAACCTATGAGTATTGCCATTTCTTTATGGCTTAGTGTATGCAGTTCTTTATGAAAATATCCATTCGCTGCTGTTTTGACTCCAAAATAGTTATTTCCATACGATATTTCATTCACATAGCGTTCAAGAATATCTTCTTTACTCAGTTCATCTTCAATCTTTAATGCCAAAATCGCTTCTTTGATTTTACGCACAAGCTTTTTTTGATTACTTAGCAATTTATTTTTAATCAGTTGCTGAGTCAGCGTACTTCCTCCCTCAACAAAAGAACCTGCTTGAATATCTTTGACAATAGCTCTAATAATCGCATCGGGATTCACACCATTATGCTCAAAAAACTTCGTATCTTCCATCGCCACAAGTCCCTCAATATAAAAGCCTGGGATTTCATCATAACGGGCATATAAACGGTGTTGTTTTTTAAAGACATAAGCCAGTTTATTCCCATGTCTATCATAAATAATAGAAGAAGTTTCAGGCTTATAATGAATAAGTTTATCAGCATCAAGAGAGAATTCTTCGTAGGCATAGATAAAAGCAGCCGTGAGTGCTACAGCAAATATCATTGCCAAAATAATAGAACCTTTTACCAAACTATTAAACACGAAAACCCCTTTTGTTTTGCATAATAAAAGCTTATTATACCGTGTTATGCCTAATGAGTGCCAACACATGGCGTATTTTATTCAAAGGGATTTCTACATTCAATATTACCCTCATCATAGGTTTTTCCACTGTAGGTTGTCGTATACCACCCACCAAATACCCTTGTTCCATCAAGCCTTCTTTGACCAATAAAGTTTGTTCATTACTAGACATTTCCATAGGCACAATCAGGCTAGGACAGTCCAAATCAAATTCTCGTCGCACAAGCATTTGTCTTGCCAAGATTTTTTTAGTATATTCTCTAGCATTTTTGCGTATATATTCCATATTTACATACGCCAAAGCAATATCAAATACAGAAGGAGCAGTAGAATAAATAATAGGTTTCGCACGGTTTAGCAAATAAGAAATAATCACTTCCGAAGACAAAATATATGCCCCATAAGAACCATACGCCTTACCTAAAGTCCCCATTTTAATATGCCGTTCATTAATTTGAATATTATAATACTCAAAAATACCCAAAAGATTCAAACCCAACACCCCTGCCGAATGGGCTTCATCAACTATCATCATGGCTTTATACGCTTCAGCCAAAGTAAAAATCTCTTTTTTACACAAATCCCCCGACATAGAATACACGCCCTCCACAGCAATAATCTGACGCGTAGCAGGAAATTCTTCTAGCTTATTTTTGAGGTCTTCCACATCATTATGCTTAAAAACCACCACCCTATCGCCCAAAAGCTTAGAAGCCATTACCCCAGATGCATGATAGTCTTCGTCCATAAAAAGCCTATCCCCTTTACGCACCAAAGACTCAATCAAAGCCAAATTCGCCAAATACCCAGACCCCACCACAAGCCCTTCTTCAAAACCATTGGCTTCTGCCATTTCTCTTTCAAAAATCCTATGAATAGGATGATAACCATTGACTAGCATCGAAGCCTTAGGACTCTTAATCGTATATTCATCCATAAACTTAATCGCTTTTTTAACCTGCTTCTTATTCCTAGACAAACCCAAATAATCATTAGAAGCCAAATCCTCCAAAGTCACATCAAAGATTTTTCGTTCTCTAAATCGTCCTGCTTTTTTGAGTGCTGTTAGTTCGTTTTTGTACATTTTTTCTCTCTTTAATTCAGCTTTTATACTCTTATTATACCTATCTTTTATTAGTTTGTTTATGCTATCATCAAGCCTAAGGAAAAAATATGTTAAATACCCATAAAATCAAAGAACTTTTTAAAACAGAACTAAAACTTCTCTCCTTTAAATCTGTAAAAATAGATATAGAAACTTCTGGAAATTATTATTTTTTCTTTGGTTTAGTCATGACATGGTTGGCAGGAATAGGCAGACATTGGGACAATCCAAGAGCAGAAATTTGGCAATATTTTGGTTTGAGTTCTGTGATGTATGTGTTTATTTTGGCATTTATTATTTGGATACTTATCAAACCTCTAAAACCCCAAAATTGGTCATACAAAGGGGTGTTAATCTTTGTTATGCTTACTTCTCCCACAGCCTTTTTTTATGCTATTCCCGTAGAACGATATTTTTCTATGGATACAGCCCAAACGATGAATGTATGGTTTTTATTATTGGTTGCCTTGTGGCGTGTAATTTTATTTTTCCTCTATCTCAAAAGAGTAGCAAAACTAAAATCTATCGTGATAGTCACAGCAATGCTCTTGCCTTTGGTACTGATTGTAAGCACACTCACAGCTCTCAATTTAGAACATGTTGTTTTTCGCTTAATGGCAGGAATTACAGAAGAAGAGCGTTCGGGGAATGATGGGGCTTATGCAATTCTATGGCTTATTTCTACACTATCCGTGATGTTATCTCCTGTATTTCTTCTGAGTTATTTAATCTCTATTTATAATCTACACAGAAAACCTAAAGTAAAATCATGACTTTAGGCTTAATTGCCATGAGTGGTGTACGAGCAGAAAATAAAGAGATTACACAATTAGGACTGACTCTACCAGGCTTTGTAGAAAGAGGTAAAGTCATTGCTTCTTTGCCTAGTTTGGGACTCTTAACTTTAGCCTCTCTCACACCCTTGGAATTGGATATAGACTATATTGAAATCATAGATATTCAAGAAGAAAAAATCTTAAAAGCTTATGACATTGTGGCTATTTCAAGCTTTACAGCACAAATAAAACAAGCCTATATTTTAGCAGATAAATATAGAGCAATGGGAACGAAAGTTATTATGGGAGGATTGCATGTTTCGGCTATGCCTGAAGAAGCCTTGCTTCATGCCGATGCTATTCTTTTGGGTGAAGGAGAATTGATTTGGGAATCACTCATGCAAGATTTTCTTGTAGGGAAACTCAAAAATATCTATGACATGAGAGGAAAAAGTTTTGATTTAGCCCATGCTCCCATGCCTCGTTTTGATTTATTGGATATTCAAAAATACAATAGGCTTACCGTACAAACCCAAAGAGGCTGTCCTTTTTCTTGTGATTTTTGTGCTTCATCTATACGCATTTCCCCCAAATTTAAAGTCAAACCTATAGAAAAAGTCATTGCAGAAATTAGAATGATTAAAAGCTTGTGGAAAAAACCTTTTATAGAATTTGCAGATGATAATACTTTTGCAGACAAACGACATGGAAAATTGCTTTTAAAAGCCTTGATAAAAGAAAAAATAAAATGGTTTACAGAGACAGATATTTCTATTGCTTATGATGATGAACTTTTAGGATTATTAAAAGAAAGTGGCTGTGTACAAGTGCTTATTGGCTTTGAAAGTATCAGTCAAAATGCATTAAATGGTATAGAAACACATTCAAATTGGAAAGCCAAGCAAGTAGATAAATATCTTGAAGCTATAGACAAAATACAAAGTTATGGTATTACAGTTAATGGTTGTTTTGTCTTAGGCTTAGATGGTACAGGAGAAGAGAGTTTTCAAGATATTTTTGAGTTTGTAGAAAAAAGTAATTTATATGAAGTACAAGTCACACTTTTAACCCCTTTCCCAAATACCCCACTCTACGAAAGGTTTAAATCAGAAAAACGATTAATAGATGAAGAAGCATGGGAAAAGTGTACACTCTTTGATGTCAATTTTTATCCTGATAAAATATCTGTAGAAAGTTTAGAGCAAAATTTTAAGAAACTCATTGAAAAACTCTATTCCAAAGAAGCTACAAGTTCAAGACAAGGGAAATATAGGCGAATGTTAAAAGAAAAAATACAAAAGTAATCTACACTTCCAACCAAGGTAAAACCTCTTCCACCTGCAATCCCATAGCCGTACTCTCAAATCCATCTACTTCTAAAATATACTTCTTACAAAAGCCTTCAACCATACAGCCTCCTGCTTTGCCTTGCCATAAACCACTTTCTAAATACGCATCTAAGTCTACTTCATCAAAGCAATTAAAAAGATAATGCGTAGCTGAGATATTAGAAAACCCTTGGGTTTTGGATTGATAATGTACAGAAGATATAATTGAAATTTTACTATTACTTTGAAGTCTTAAAATGCGTTTTGCATCTTCTTTATTTTTGGGTTTACGCAAGATTTGTCCATCAGATGAAGCAATAACCGTATCTGCACATAAAAGAGGGGTTTCAAGTCCAAAGGCTTTTATGGCTGATTCTAGTTTTCCTTTAGATGCTGTATACACAAAATCTTTGGCAATGCTTGTGGTGATTTGTTCTTCATCATAATACGCAGATTTTTGCTCAAACTTTACGCCAAATTTTTCTAAGAGTAAGGCACGGCTAGGCGAAGAAGAACAAAGATAAATCATTACATCCCCCTCAAAGAAACACCCATCCAAAGAGCCACAAGACCCAAAAGAATATTAAGAGGCAAAAGAATATGAGGAATATACGCCATTTTGGCTTTGGCTTGGGGGATTTTACCTGCAAGAAAAAGCGTCCATGCTTGATGTCTTTTGACATACATATAAATATAAATCCCTAACATAATCGTCCAAATAATTTCTTTGGATAAAAAGAGAGATTTTAATGCTCCATGATGCCCTTTTAGTGCAATTGCCATCATTAATCCTGTAGCAAATAAAAGAATAATAAAAGGCATGACAAAGTTAAATAAGCGTCCCGTATTTTGTAAAGTAATACCAAATCTTTGCTTGGGTTCAAGCATAAAAGACATAATATCACTTTGAAGCATTTGATGGGCTGTCACGCCCCCTCTTGCAATCACTGGGTGGACAATCACACGCATGGTAATCATGCCACCCACCCAAATAAAAGCAGACAAAACATGGAGAAAGACAATAAAATGTCCGTTGTTTGCAAAAAAATCTGTCATTACAAATTGTCTCTCAAATACGCCAAAGCTTTCTCTTTTGCTTCGCCTATTTTAGATGCGTCTTTCCCTCCTGCTTGGGCGAAATCTGGGCGACCACCTCCACCTCCACCTAAGATTGGAGCAATTTCTTTTATCCAATTTCCTGCTTTGATACTTGTTTCTTTTGAACCACAAGCGATGAGGACTTTAGAGCCTTTTTTCTGAAAAAGCATAATTGCAATATTCGGATATTGATTTTTGGCTTCATCAATGAGTTCTTTAATATCTCCTGTTTCTACTTCTTCTACAATACTATTCATAGCGTTTATTGTTTGTACTTCTAAGGCTTTTTTACTACTCTTTTGTGCTTCTTTCACTTCTGTTTTTAAGGCTTTTATTTCTGTTTTGAGCTTCGTAATTCCTGCAAGTGCATCCTTGTTTTTCAGTGTACTTTTAATAGATTTTAATTCTTCTCTTAAAGTGCTAATATATTGTATGGCACTTGTACCACAAATGGCTTCAATACGACGCACTCCTGCACTCACACCTGATTCTTTGGTAATAATGAAGAGTCCAATTTCAGAAGCATTTGCCACATGCGTCCCTCCACAAAATTCTACAGAAGCCTCTCCCATACTTACCACGCGTACTCTTGCTCCATACTTTTCGCCAAATTGTGCTTTTGCTCCAGAATTTTGTGCGTCTTCTCTATTCATTTCTTTGCTTATCGTAACTACAGAATGAGAAATTTGACTGTTTACCCATTTTTCGATTTCAGTCAATTCACTTTCAGTCAAAGCTTTTGGATGTGAAAAGTCAAAACGCAATCGCTTGGATTCTACCAAAGACCCTGCTTGTGAAATATGATTGCCGAGAATATCAAATAATCCTGCATGTAAAAGATGTGTGGCTGAATGGTGTTTTGTCACTTGTTCTCTACATCTATCTAATGTGGCGACAATCACATCTCCCATGCTTATCTCTCTTCGGATTTCAATTTGAGAGAAGTGCATATCAAGAAATTTTTTGCTATCCAAAACATAGCCTCGACCTTCAATCTCGCCTTTGTCTCCTACTTGTCCACCAGACTCTGAATAAAAAGGGGTTTTATCGAGCATAATCCAGCCAATAGTATTGGGAGAAAGGTTTGTGACGCGTTGAAAATTTTCATCTAAAAGCCCTAAGACTTTTGCTTCTATTCTTCGTTCATCATAGCCTACAAAGATATTTATGCCAAAGTTTTCTTTGAGTATTTTAAAATCTCCAGTGGCTACTGCATCGCCTGTGCCTTTCCAATTGGCTTTGGATTGGGCTTTTTGTGCATCCATTTTTCTATCAAAAGCTTCTTTATCTAAGGCAATATTTTTCTCTCTAAGCATATCCTCGGTTAAATCTAAAGGAAAGCCATAAGTATCATAGAGTTTAAAGGCTACTTCTCCATCAAAAATCTTTTTATTATGTTTGAGTTCTGCATTAAAAAGTTTTATTCCTGCATCAATGGTATCAAAAAATCGTTCTTCTTCGAGTTTCATAGAGCTTTTTATCGTAATAGACTTATCAATCAAATACGGATATTGTTCCCCCATTAAAGACACAAGTGTATCCACAAGTTTATACATAAAAGGTTTTCTAAGTCCAAGTAAATAACCATGACGAATAGCACGACGCATAATACGACGAAGCACATAGCCACGCCCTTCTTTGTCAAAATTTACCCCTTGCGCAAGTAAAAAAGAACAAGAACGCAAATGGTCAGCAATCACACGATAAGAAGCAGAATTGGACGCTTCATAGTCATATTTTGTGCCTACGAGTTCGCCGATTTTATCCAAAAATGGCATAAATAGTGAAGAATGATAATTATTCGTTTGTCCTTCTTTAATGGCAACAACGCGTTCAAGTCCCATACCTGTATCAATGCTTGGTTTTGGAAGAGGATTGAGTTTTCCTGAGGCATCTCTATCATATTGCATGAAAACCAAGTTCCAAATCTCTAAAAATCTATCGCCTTCGCCACCCATTTTGTCTTCTGGGCTATGAAACTCTTCTGCCCCTTGGTCATAAAAGATTTCCGAAGAAGGTCCACAAGGTCCAGTGTCTCCCATTTGCCAAAAGTTATCTTTATCAAAACGCACAATTCTATCTGCTGAAATATGTTTTTTCCATAGTTCTTCGGCTTCATCATCGCTATCATGCACTGTTACCCAAAGTTTTTCTATAGGAAGATTAAGATACTTTTCACTAGTAATAAATTCCCATGCATAAGCAATGGCTTCTTCTTTGAAATAATCGGCAAAAGAAAAGTTTCCTAGCATTTCAAAAAGCGTGTGGTGTCTTGCTGTATAGCCAACATTGTCAAGGTCATTGTGTTTTCCACCTGCACGAAGACAAGTTTGAGAAGAAGTCGCACGAGGCGTACGAGGAAGTGGTGCATCCCCTGTAAAAATATTTTTGAACTGTACCATTCCTGCGTTTGTAAACATCAGTGTAGAATCATCAGGCACTAAAGCTGATGAACCAATCAGTTCATGCCCTTTCTCTTGAAAAAAGTCTAAATAAGTTTTTCTAATATCCATCATTAAATGCTCCTCTATATTCATAGAGGATATTTTATCTAAAATCTGATTATTAGGAGGTAAAGCTTATTCAAACCTATAAGTAAAACACACAAGCATCATTGCTATCATAGTCAAAACGACCATCACCATAGGTAGAACTTCCAGCAAAAGAAGCACATTCATAAGGAATCTCGTTCTTTCCTTCTAGTTTATAATCTACAACCCGTACGATTTCATCAAAGAATGGGTCATTCGCATAATTCCCTTCAAAGCCCAAGAAATCAAATTCACAATTATCTGGTGGTAAAAAAGTAAATTCTCCATTGGGTGAAGTTTTGTCCCAAGCATCCATAGAATCACATAAATACGGTACGCCTCCATAGGCAAATTCTCGTTCATCTACCAAAAAGAGTGTTACCACTTCACTCTCGACTGCACTACTATCATCTGTTCCTGAACATCCACTCAAAGCAAAAAGAGAGACATACATAAACATAAATATTATGCTTTTCTGCATGATTTTTTTCATTATTTTCCTTTATAAATATTTCGAGAAGTATAGTAAAATATAGCTAAAAAAAGAGTTATACATTTTATAAATTATTTCGTAACATTTTTATACACTTTTATTTCTCCTTAGCCAAAGCCACCAAAAGCCCTGACGCTATGACCAAGATTATACCCAAAAATGTCCAAAGATTAGGAATGGGGTCGCCTAACATGATACCGATAATTAATGCAAATACGATGTTAGAATAGCTGATTGTTCCCACTATTCCTGCCTTAGTAAGCTCATAAGCTTTGGTCATGAGTAATTGGGAGATGGTGGCGAAGATGCCTACTGCTGTGACATAAACCCATTCTATGCCCCTCGGCATGACGAATTCTGAAAACATCCAGTCAAAATCTTTTGATACTGTGACATAAGGGGTGATGAGCATGAGGAATAAGGGGGCAATTGTGCCTACTAGCATGAAAGACATGACAATGGCTCTTGTATCGTAGTAGCTTCGTAGTTCTCTTATAGAAGTATATGCCAACGCTGCTCCGATGCCTGAGAAGATGCCTAGAATGTCGTATTTGTCAAATGTGCCACCGATAGGTTGGGCGATGAATAAAATACCTATGAAGCCTAGTATAATGGCAAATATGGCTGATTTTTGAAGCTTTTCATTGAGGAAAATGAAGGCAAAGATGGCTACGAATATAGGGGAAGTTTTGTTGTAGGTAACGGCTTCTCCTAGAGGGATGTGTGCCATGATATAGAAATAGGCTAGAAGTGCCATAAAACCCATAGAACCACGAAAGAGTAAGAGCCACGGTCTGCCTCCTTTTTGTTTGAGGGGGACTTTGTAGATGGCTAGTCCTACTAAAATTACACCAAAAACATTTCTAAAAAAAGTGACCTCAACGGGGGGTAAGGTTTCGCTAATAATTTTGGCAAAACCTCCCATAAAAGCAAAGCTTAGTGAGGCTAAGAACATAAAGAGAATACCTCTGTCTAGTTTTAATATTTTATCTTTCATGCGTTTCCTCTATTAAGTCTTGATTTTTTGGAAGTGTAGCATAAATAGTTATTTTATTCTTACAGCACGAATATCTCCAAAGAAAATCACATCTTTCAGTACAGCTTGGTTTGTAATACCGTCTTGGTCTATGGCTAACATGAGTTGACCTTCTTTAGAAGAAAATATTTTTTGATGGATAATCACTGTCGCGTACCAAAAACCTTTATCCTCTCCTAAGATTTTTTTATATTTCTTTAAATACTTTGCTTTAGGAATTTTGAGGCTCACTTTTCCTTCTTGTCCTTCTGCACCTACGGTTTTAAACCTATAAGTATATGCTTTATTTTTATCTTTGACTTTTTGATCAAGATTGAAATATAAAGTGAGTAAATCATCTTGTGTATAGAATTCTAAAATCTCAGTTTCATGTCTTATTTCTTTTTTACTTTTATATTTCTTGAACTCTTTAGCAATCTTTTTGTTTTTATGGTCAAAGGTATAAAATTTCTTTACTTGTACTTTTCCATGAGATTTTTCAACGCTATAAAAATCACTAATCAACATATTATTACGAATATGTCCTTTAGAAATATGATGCTCTGTGCGTCCTTGGGTAAGAAACTTTGCCATACCTGTGGTTGAGAGTTCAATATCAATAGTATAAGTATTTCCTTTAATCTCCAAAAGGGCTTTTGCTACCCCAACTTTACCCAAGATAAGAATAATATAAATATAAGTTAGTATAATACTTTAATCATAAATACAAGGAGTTATTATGCATAAAATAGCCTTAAATATACAAAAAATTACTTTATTTTTATTTATTTTACTTAGTCCACTCTTCTCTATAGAAATTTCCTCTCCTTCTCATGCTGTAGATATAGCAGGAAAACAACGCATGTATAGTCAACAAATGCTTAAAAATTATGCCATGATAGGTATGAATAATACATTTTCTAATCCTTCTAAAGAATTAA
>FPHM01000160.1_pt1 | contig 17221 bp, 19 predicted proteins | sample 1057441 | NCBI WGS metagenome assembly FPHM01 (sample SAMEA4473311, study PRJEB15554) | hydrothermal vent metagenome | biome: marine basaltic hydrothermal vent biome; feature: marine hydrothermal vent; material: water | place: Pacific Ocean | collected 2011-06-14/2011-07-23 | depth 1155 m | reverse complement strand
TGATACTATTCGTGAAAATTCATCATTTTGCTCTTATTTCTCACGTATGAGAAGAGGGGCTTTATATACTTTTGCCGAGGAAAATGGTTTTACAAAAGTTGCCCTTGGACACCATTTTGATGATACTGTTGAGAGCTTTTTTATGAATATGTTTTATAATGGTTCAATGAGAGCAATGGCACCAATTTATAAAACAAAGCGAGGCTTTCATTTGATTCGACCACTTATCGAAGCTCGTGAAAAACAGCTTAGAGCTTTTGCAAATGAAAACAGTCTACAACCCATTGGAGATGAAGCCTGTCCTGCAATGCTTAAAGATGTAAAAATGCCCCATGCTAGGGCAAATATGAAAATATGGTTAGAAGATTTAGAGAAAGATAACTCTAAGGTCTTTAAAATGATAAGAGCATCATTTAAACATATTCATGATGATACATTTTTAGACCCAGAGCGTTGGGATAGAGATGATATTAAGCAACTTTTTGTGTAATAAGCTCTATTTCATTTAAAAAAGGTTTAATATCAAGAGAGCGTTCAGAGAATTTTTGAATAAAGGTATCAAGTTCTCCTTCTTTACCAATCCATTCAGGAAGATGTTTCTGCGCGTAACATTTTTCTGTTTGTGTAAAACCTTGATATGATTCTACAGCATTTCTAAGTTTTTCTATAAAAATTTCTTTTTCTTGACAACTCATCTGTTTCCTTTAATTTAAATTAAGATTTCTTACTATAGCAAATATAAACTTAAACTTAAATATTATTTTAAAAAAATAAAATTATATAATAAAAAGGTTTAACATTTTAAAGTAGGCTTAGATTTATCCTTGGATATAATGTTGAAAAGAGTTGATTTTTTGAAAAAAAGGATAGTTATGTCAAATAAAGAAGAACCAAAATTAAAGAAGATATTGGTTGCTGCTGATGGTCTAAGCTTAGGTATATCAATAGTAGTTGCTACACTTTTAGGGGTAGGACTTGGTCTTTTAATGAAAAATATATTTGGAATTCCATGGTTATTGTGGTTAGGAGTGTTTTGGGGCGTAGCAGGTGCTATATTAAATGTATATAAAGCCTATAAGAAACAGAAAAAGTCTTTGGATGAGTTAGCAAATGACCCTCGTTACAGACATCAAAAGTATGATGATTCAGATGAGGATGATAAATATTAATGAAGAGTGCTATTATTGCTTTAATTGTTGTTGATTTACTTATTATTGCTTTGACTTTTCTGTTTGGAGAAGAGTATTGGCTTATTAATACACAGATGGCTTTTATACCTTCTGCTTTTGTGATGTTTGGTTCAATGTTAAGTTATAGGTCAATGGTGCAAGGACGTTTAAATGCAGGGGCAATTCCAGATGATGAACGTGATATCTTAGATAAATTAGAAGACCCTTATGAGCTTTATGATGATAGTTTAAAAAAAGATGATAGTGAAAAAACATTAGTGGAAGTAGTCAAGGAAGAGCGTCAAAATTTAAAAAAGAGCAGACGCTCTGTTTGGCAGATAACAAAAGATGCCAAGGCTTCATTCTCTTTTTATCGTTTAGCTTCATATCTTGTATTGATTTTTGGCTTTTTTTATCTGAATAACAATCATATCTTAGATATACCTGTCTATTTATTTTCATTAGCAATTCCTTCTATTGTAATTGTTGTTGTATTAATGAAAAAAAGTTAAACCTTGATTGACATAGACTAAGATATTTTGATATACTTACTCTAATACTAATTTAATTTATTGGGGTAAAACAATGGCAAAAAGTTTATATAAAACTTTAGGTGTAAATGAGCATGCAAGTGCAGATGAGATTAAAAAAGCGTATCGTAAGTTAGCAAGAAAATATCATCCTGATGTAAATAAAGATGAGTCTGCTGTTGAAAAGTTCAAAGAGATTAACGCAGCGTATGAAGTACTATCGGATAAAAAGAAGAAAGATGAATACGACATGTATGGCGATCAAATCTTTGGTGGTCAAAATTTCCATGATTTTGCACAAAACCAAGGAAGTCAAGTTGATTTAGATGATTTATTAAAAAGTATTTTTGGTGGAGGTTCTGGTTTTGGTGGAGGAAGTTCTTCATCTTCGGTAGACCTTGACCAACGTATTAATATTGCTATATCTTTTTATGTCTCTGTTAAAGGTGGAAAACATAATGTCTCTTTAAACAATGAGAGTTTCGATATTAAAATTCCAGCAGGAATTAAAAATGGGGAAACACTTAGAGTACGAGGAAAGGGAAAAGTTGGAGGAATGGGGAAACGAGGCGATTTACTGATTAAAGTAGAAGTTTCCCCATCTCCTATTTTTGAACGAAAAGATAATGACCTTTATATGAGTATGGATGTTAATTTAAAAACAGCACTCTTTGGTGGAAAGGTAACTATTGAGTCATTAATTAATGATGATATTACTCTAAAAGTACCTAAAAATACAAAGAATGGTCAAAAATTTAGAGTACGTGGTGCAGGTGTAATAGATAGAAAAACATCACTTAAAGGAAATCTATATTTAACAGCAAATATTATTTTACCAAATATTGATGATTTAGATGAAGATTTCAAAAAAATCTTAGAAGAGAAACTTCCTGATGCATAGCTACGATGAACCTGTTTATCTTATATCTGTGGTTGCATCTATTTTAGACATACACCCACAAACATTGAGACAATATGAGAAAGAGGGGCTAATTGAGCCTTCTCGTACTCAAGGACGTATGCGTCTTTACTCTCAACGTGATATTGACAAGATTAAGTTTGTACTCCAATTAACACGAAAAATGGGTATTAATTTAGCAGGTGTAGATGTTATTTTAAAATTAAAAAAACAGATGGATGCAATGAGTTCAGAGATTAGCCAATTGCGTGAAGAACTTTCTAAAGTTAATCGTAATGGTTCTGTTCCTAGCAATAAAGCTGTAGTAACAACTACCAATTATGATATTATTATTTTTAAAGAGTAATTTTTTTGGATATTATCTATGTTGATAATATCCATTAGGGTTGTATATAAAATAAACGTCTGTTGGTGTTAGATGAGGTAAGTATTGAATTGGATTTTCACTTTTACTGATGGTTTCAATACTTTCTGTCTCTTCTTTACTATCTTTATCTTTATCTTTATCTTCAATTATATTTGTCATTACGGAGGTATCTTCAATTCTACTAACTATATGTTGAACCCAATGTAATTTTTGTGCATCTACTGCAAATTCAGACCAGTCTCCTTTTGATGATTTTTCATACATCTTTTTTTGAAGCTCATCAATTGTTATTCCCATTTTTTTTGCAATAGGTGTTGCAAAGTATTTCCACCATTTTTCTAAATTTTTATAGCTCTCTTTCTGTTCGGTTAAGTTATTATTTCCTTGTTGGAACATACTTGGTTGATGGTGTAATATTGTAGCATGAGAATAAGCAAAAGATTTATCTGCTAGAGTTACAATAATTGCAGCCATAGAAGCTGCAAAAGATTTAAGTACAACATAAACAGGTGCATTACTGCTCTCCATAGCTTTAATAATAAGGTATCCTGCCATCACAGAGCCACCTGGACAACTGTCAATAACTAAAAAGATAGGTTTCTTCTTATCTTTATTATTATAATAGTTTATCTTATTTGTTATGTTAGTTGCTGTTGTTTCTGTTATTACTCCATTTAAAGATATTCTTCTGTCTGAAATAATTAAAGTGTTATCTTTTTTTAGTGGATTATCTAGGTAAATAGGTTTTTTATCCACATAGTGGCTTAGCTCTTCTTCCATTTTAAGTATAGAGAGTTTTGATTCCAATTTCTCTTTTTTTAACTCCCATTTTGCTTTTTTTAGATTGATTTCATTTGTGACTTTATTCGCTTTAACTTCAGCCATTTCGGCATCATTTTTAAGTTTTTCAATGTTGTTTTGATAGAGTGTTATCTCATTGTATTTTTTATTTTTTTGAGTCAACTCTTTAAGTTTGAATTGTGCTTCAAGAATTTTGCTTTCTAGTTTTAATTTTTCCAATTGTATAGAACTCTTATTAACATCACTTAATGAGATTAAAGAAGAGGCTTCAAGGTTTCCTAACAGAAGTATGCTTAGTATATGTATTTTATAGTTCATAGTAATATCCCATTTTAATTTATTGTTTTATGTTGTGTTATATTGTATTATATTGAAAATATATTAGAATAATATTAAAGTTTTACATTAGATGATATTATATTAAATAAGTCTTAAAGGGTGGTATTAATATGAAAAATAGAGAGTAAAAAAAGAAGAGTGGTACTTCTACTATAAAAGTAGAAGTAAATTAAAAAAGAGTTATTCTGCAATCTCTCCAGCAGCACCATAAGTAATCATCTTAACCATAGCATCTTTAACATTATTTGCATATTCTAAAAGTTCAGGTGGTAAAGTATGACCTCCATGAATCATCATATCTAATGCCATTGTATAGAGCCAAATATCTCCATTTTTATCTTCAACAATACCAACTCTACATGGCATAAATCCTACAAACTCTCCAGAATAACTCAAGAAAATATCTGCAATACTAGGAGAACAGTATGAACGGATATGAGTATAAAGCCCACCATCTTTCATAAACTTACCACCTCTTGGCATGGTTTTCTCATCAACTTTTGCAAGACCATAGTTTTCACCTACTTCGTCCATAACTTCAATAGCATTTTGAATAGCTTCTTCTTTAGATGTACCCTCTTCAATTACAAGCTTTCTCTTAATAACCATACCTTTTGCTGGGTCTCCAGTGGTTAATACATCATCAGCCATTTTCATATATAGACCCAATGATTGAGAATCCATTTTAGCCATGCTCGAGCCATACTTTACGCCGATAATAAGTCCTGCGATTACTACAATCGCTCCAATAAGGCTAAGAATACCTTTTATAAAATTCATTTTATTCCTTTGAATATAAGTTTTAATCATTATAGATAAAATAAATTGAAATTAAGATTAATTATATTTATAAATTCATTTTACTAGTATAACCTTTTACAATAAGATACTTATATTAAATAAGAATAGAGATATTGTATGATATAAATATAGTTATATAATATATTAAGAAAAAATTAAAAAGGATTTAGATGATTTTTTTAGAAAGCATTAGCTTTATTATAAATAATGGTGTTTTAAAATGCATCAAGTAAGTCTAAGTGAGTTTCAGAATGCTGTAGAAAGCCTAGAACTTCTTTCGCTTACAACTAAAGAGCATGTTCGCAAAAAATATTTAAAGCTCTCAAAAAAATATCACCCCGATATGGAGCGTGGCTCTACTGAAAAATTTCAAGAGATTCGTGAAGCTTATGAAATTTTAGTGGAATACATGGATAATTTCCGTTTTACATTTACAGATGAAGAGTTTAAGCAACAAAATCCTATTTTAGTCAATGTTGAACAAAGTTGGTTACAAGAAAAATGACTTTTTCAATCAAATGTAAATACCAATTCCGAATATACAAATGGCATTTTCGGAATTAGCGTATTTACACCCAAAAAATAGATAAATTAATGCCCATGAGCCACAATAAACTCTTCGTAAGAACCTTCAAAATCTAAAATTGTTCCATCTTCATTGATTTTAATAATTCTATTTGCAAATGCATCAATTAATTCTCTATCGTGTGATACACATATAACCCCACCTTTATAGTTATGTAAAGCTTCTCCTAAAGAGATAATTGCTTCTAAGTCTAAATGGTTGTTTGGCTCGTCTAGTACTAAGAAGTTGGCTGAGTCCATCATCATTTTACTTAGCATTACACGGTGTTTTTCTCCACCTGAACAGTCGCCTACTGCTTTTCCTTGCTCTTCTCCTGAAAACAGCATTCTACCTAGACATTGACGGATTTCATCTATATGCCATTTTGCGTCATGACCTTGAATCCATTCGTAAAGTTTTTCACTTCCAACTACCAAGTCTGTAGAGTTTTGAGGGAAATAGGTTGTTGTTACAGTTTGTCCCCAGTTAAATGAACCATTATCAGCAGGAAGTTTTTCCATGATAATCTCTAATAGAGTTGACTTTCCTACACCGTTACCACCTATGATAGCAATTTTATCTGTACCCTCTACTTTAAAAGAGATATCTGTAAACACTTTTAAGTCATCATATGACTTTCCTACGTTTTTAACTTCAAGAATTTCATTTCCTAAATTTCTATGTGGCTTAAAGGCTATTGATGGGTCTCTTCTTGATGAAAGTTTAATTTCAGTTACATCTAGTTTGTCTAACTGTTTTTGACGTGATGTTGCTTGTTTTGCTTTAGAAGCATTTGCAGAGAAACGAGAAATAAATTTTTCTAATTCCTCTTTCTCTTTCATTCCCTTAGCATGGTCAGTTTGTGCTTGTTTTGCTATTAAGTTCGCAGCGATATACCAATCATCATAGTTGCCTGTAAATTCTCGTATATTAGAGAAGTCAAGGTCAAGTATGTGCGTTACTACGTTATTAAGAAAGTGTCTATCATGAGAGATAACAATCATCATACCATCATGACGTTTTAATTCATGCTCTAGCCATGCAATGGTTTCAATATCTAATGAGTTAGTAGGCTCATCTAATAGAAGAATATCTGGCTTTAAAAATAGTACTTGTGCTAATAGAATTTTTACTTTATCTCCACCTGTAAGTGAAGACATTAAATCGCCATGAACAGTTGATGGAAAACCAAGAGCCTCAAGCAATTTTTCGATTTTTACATCAGACTCATACGTTGGGTCTTCATCGGCACAAATCATCTCTAGCTCTCCAAGACGTTCGTTTACTTTGTCATCTTCAAAGTCGCCTGTCATGTATAGCTCTTCTTTCTCTTTTTGAGCATCGTAGAGCTTTTTATTTCCATAAAGAACTGCATCTGCTAGAGTAAAATCTTCAAAAGCGTAATGGTTCTGACTTAAAACACCCATTTTAAGCCCTGATTGTATTTTAACACTTCCATCCGTTGGCTCTAGCTCTCCTGCAAGAATCTTTAAAAATGTAGATTTACCTGCTCCATTTGCTCCAATTAATCCATAACGTTTTCCACCATCTAATGTGATGCTTATTTTATCAAAAAGTACTCTTTTACCGTATCTTTGTACTATGTTTGTTGTGCTTAACAATCTTATTCCTTAGTCTATATTAATAATTATCGCATTTTAACATAGTTGTTTTTTACTTCCTATTAAAATAAACATCAACACCCTTTGCAATTCCTTCAACCAAAAGATTTTGATAACTATTTGTAGTTAAACGTTTTCCTTCATATTTATCGGTAAGGTATCCATTTTCAATAAGAATAGCAGGCATTTTTGTTCCACGTATAACCCAAAAATTATTCTCTTTTAATCCCTTATCTAAAACCGTATATTTTTTTCTAACGGATTTTAACATTTTATTTTTAATTGCTTTTCCTAAAAGATAAGATTTTTCTTTTTTCCATTTACTAGTATAAATCTTTTTGTTAGAGTATCGTTTTTTTTTGCTTGCACCACTCATATAAAAAATTTCTATCCCTTTATATATATAATTTCTATGTTTTCTTTTTGGTGCTGCATTTAAATGCAAAGATATAAAGATTTTCCCCTTTTTCATGTTAGCATAATCACTTCTTTCATATAGATATAGGTGCTTGTCACTTTTTCTAGTCATATAGACTTTATAACCTCTATGGCTAAGTTTTTTTTGAAGTTTTAATGCCAATGCCAAAGTAATCTTTTTCTCTATAATCTTTCCATGTGATGCACCAATATCATAACCCCCATGACCTGCATCAATAATAACTATAGGAGAATATTTATCTATTTTCTTTGGATTTTTTATTTTAGGTAGATTAAGTGTTAAGACCTTGCCATGAATAGAGTATGTTTTGTAATGAGTATATTTAGACTCAATAACTATACGCAGATACTTTTTCGAAAATTGTCCTATTCTAAAGGCAACTACACCTGTATGCCTATATTTTTTTATATCTATTGTATTTGGTAATACAGCATTTTTAATATCATAAACATATTTTATAATACCTCTATTTTTTAAGGTAAAGAATTTAACATCATCAAGTTTATATTTGAATGTAAGCGTGAGGGTGTTCCCAGTTAAATTTGTAGATTTTAAATAGTTATCTTTTTTAGCCCAAATAGTCGAAGTAAAAAAAGATACAAAAAATACTATCAATATAGTTTTTTTAATCAAAACAGTAATGCTCCCCATAATTTATAAAGAATATTAACATCCTTTCTAAAATTATTAACTTAAGAATAGGAAATCACACGATTAAGTGAAGGATTACTTTTTATAATGAATTCTTGTTTATTAATTAGCTTAATATGTGCTTTATTTTTATATTTACTATATTTTTAAGAGATTAGTCTAAAGTATTAGCATAAAATAATATAACAATAAAATAAAAAGGATAAAATTATGTCTACTGTGCCTAAAAACAATAAAATTGTTATCTCTCAACCTACCATAAGCACTACAGATATTGCTAGATATTTTGATATAGAGAGAAAAACATTAAACAAAATATTCTTAGAACTTAAATGGATTAAACGAAAATATTTTTTATGGTTAGCTATAACCGAATCAGGAAAAGAGAAAGGTGCTAAAAAAGAGAATCGAGAGATTTTATGGAATAGAGCTATTCTAGGAGATAAAGAGTTAATCTTAGCTATTAGAAACTCTAAAAATATTATAGATGAGACAGTTAATTTAAACAGATACAAACTACAAGTTTATAACAAATATAAAAAAGCAGGATACACCATTTGGGATTACAGTAAAGAAAAAGGAACTTATGATAAAAATATTCATTTTGTAGCAAAAAGAGATAAAGAAGTTTTGCTTATTCACTGTAAGAGTGATGAAAAAGATATTAGCCAAGAGGAGATAGTTACTTTTATAGAGAATAAAAGTAAATTTATAATTGAAAACCCTGTTTTTGGGATGTATACTCTTAAAATAAAATACATTATGTCTCACTTTTCTCTAACTGAAGAAGCATTTAAATATTTAAATAAAAATAAAAACACTATATTTTATGAGATTTTTAAATAAGAATGATTTAGTTGGAGTAGCCTAATTAAAACGCTTCTTATAGGAACACTTTAAACATAACTCTTCTAAACAAATTCCCTTTTTAAAGCCTTCTATCATCGAGGTGGCTTTTTCTCCATATAAAATCGTTTCTAAAGATTCATTCCTTAAATCTCCTAACTCCATAATAGCATCATTATCCAAACAACAGGGAATAACTTTGCCATCAGCTAATATTCCAATATGAGAACTTAAACCTTGGCATGTTCCATGACCATAGTTTTTATTGTTTAGAGAAGGCCATTCAAAATAGTTATCAAAATGCAATAAAACCTTATAATCTAAACGTATATTTTTTTTCTCTTTTGGGTTTAACTTGTCTAGCTCTATATTAACATTAAATTCACTATTTAATTTTTTAAAAAGTTCTAAGTTAAATTTTTTTTCACTCATGACTTCATCAAGATTCCACATACGTAGATTTATAAAACTCTCTTCTTTACGTCTTACTTTTTCTTGACAAAAATCTAAAATAGGTTTCATATACTGCTCAAAGGTAAAAGAGGTATCGTTTTTATTAAAAGCATTTAGTGAAACATTTATCTGTTTCACACAAGGATGAAAAAGTGTATCGTAACTATGTTTTTTCATAAAATACCCAGAAGTAGTTAACATAGCACGCATTTTATATTTATGAATAATATTTAGGTACTCTTTTAAATTAGAGAGCGTCAAAGGGTCGCCTACTACATGACAAGCAATTTCAGATGTAAATTTTTTAGCTTGTTCTATAGTAGATTCAAAGAGTTCTAAACTCATGGTTTTATTAGGCAACTCTTTTGTGGGGCAAAAAGAACAACGAAGCCCACAAATATTTGTTAATTCTATATATATACGGTAAAATTTCATATAAGATTATATCTAAAAAAAAGGAAACTCTTTATGACTGTAATTAAATATCTTGGACTACTCTTTATGATTTTTTTTCTAGCATCTTGCTTTTCAACAAAAGATGAAAAATCTACAAAAAAGATTATTGTACCTGATAAGATTAATATTCTATTTGTTACTCAACCCAACTGTCCCTCTTGTGATAAATTAGAAAAAACAATGAAACTAGAAAAACCAAAAGCACTATTAGATAAGTATTTTACTATTAAAAAACTCTATTATGGCGAAAAAATTCCAGATGGACTCCCTAGCCCCAATGGTACACCTACAGTCTATTTTTTAGGAGCAAACAATGAAGTTTTGGTTGAACCACTCATAGGAGAAAAAAACCAAAAAGAATTATTGGAATTTTTAGAAGATGCTCTATATGAATTTAAAAATACATACCATGTCGATTTAATAGAAAAATATAAGGAAAATAATGAAAGTAATACTACTAAGCTCACTATTAATACTTAGTGCCTGTGCTGATACTCCCAACAAACATAAAATAGCCTCTATTCCTGAAGCATCAGGAATCTCTTATTGTCAAAATAGTGGTAGTTTAGTAGTTGCTGATGACGAAGGCTCTCTGTATGAAATAAATCCACAAGGGGCTATACTACGCCAACACAAACTAGGAGAATATGATTTAGAGGGCGTGGTATGCCAAGAGAAAAAATTTATGTTTGCTGTTGAAGATGGTAAATTATTGGAAGTAGATAGAAAAACCCTTAAAAGTAAGCTTCTTAAAATAAAAGGTCAAGATTTTGAATTTTCTAAAAAGTCAGGTATTGAAGGGATTACAAAGATAAAAGATTTATACTATGTATCTATACAGGCTAAAACAAAAAAAGATTCTAAAATTTTAGTTTTAAAAGTAGGCAAGAAGTATGCTAAAGTAGTTAAAACTATTGAACATGGCATTATTGATTCAGCAGGAATGCAATACCATAATAAAAAAATATATATTGTATCAGACAAAAAAGATAAGCTTTATATCTATAATCTAAAAAAGAATAGAGTCAAAAAGAAGATTAAACTTGATAAATTTGCTCAAGAGGGTATAACTTTTGATAACAAGGATAATGTCTATTTTGCAGATGATAATGGGGCTGTAATGAAATATTCTCTTAAAGAGTTGGGGATTTAGCCCATTGAATTAAATTCAAATCCTGTAGGTTCGATTTTATCGAACAGATTATTTTAGGGGTCTATTTTTTTAATTTATTGGTACTATTTTAAAGCTTCTCCTCGTAATACATCTAATACATTCGTAGCATAAGCCCCTTTGGGCAGAGTAAACTCTAACTCATAATGAGCTTTTTCTTCTACATAGCTCTTTTTTATATCGGTTACTTTTATCCATGCATAACGTCTATTACCATTTTCATTTATCTCTTCATTGTAATTTTGCTCTATAAGACCTGCTACTTTTTGAGCAGAGCTAACTCGTTTACCTGCTAATAGACCAGATGGAGCAATATCAAATTCAGAAAAACGTTTTGCTTCTTCTTCTATAGATTCTAACTCAAAGACTCGTCCATAAGGGTAGTGCATCATTAAATCTCCTTCTAATATCTTAAAGAAATGAGGTTGTGATTTTGTACCTTTTAATGACCCTTTTGGAAGATTAAACAGCTGTTCTGCTTCAGTTTCGCTAAATGCTTCTAATAACATTGAAAGCTCTATACGTTTAGATAACCAATTATTAAAAAGATATGACTGATAGGCATTAATTAGAAAAGTTCTTGTTTTTCTATCACGTATTTTTAATTTTCCCTCTAAAATATCTTTGCCCTCTTTCCAATTATCTCCAGAGTTTCCAAAACGTTGATTTCCAAAATAGTTTGGTACGCCCTCTTTTTTAATCCATTTTAAAACAGAGTCTAGTTTATCTTTTTGTACACCTAAAACCTTTTTAAGACGCACTTTAAAATGGTTTCCTTTTAAATGCCCTGTACGTATTTTGTTATTGTGTCTAGTCGTAGAGAGTATCTTTATCTTATCATGCTTAAAGGTTTTAAGCTTCTCTTCGTTATCTTTAGCTAACAAAGAGATATACTGCATAGTCATTGCATGTTTATCTTTTAGCCCTGCATAACCAATGTCACGCTGTTTTATTTTGCAATATTTAGCAATAGCAGAAATCATCTCCCATGTGGTCATATCTTTTTTTCGTACATGAATGATGAGGTGTTCACCCTCTCCTGTAAATTCATAAAGAGGAATCTCATTGACAATAAAGTCACGAGAAGTGGGATTAAATATAAAACTGTTTTTTACTTTTACGGGGTAGAGTAGATTCATTTGGGTCTTTCTTGATAGAATTAAAAGGGATTATAACATATTATAAAAGTGAAATACTCATCTACCCAAATAGATAAAAGGATAGATAAGATTTAATTAGAGCTGTTTTCGTATCATATCATAAGCATCACTTTCAATTTTTAGTTCATTGTATTGATTATGATTTTTTTTATTAGGGTTAAGCTCTCCCTTATCCACAGGTTTTAAAGTAGTAACGGTAGATAGAGTAAATGCTAAACCAGCTGTAATAATATTTTTACTGATTCCATTACGTGTAACTGAACTGTTTTTTTTATTTATAATTTCCATCTTAATATCCTTTTATTTTATCTTGGTTTATTATAACATATTTTTTGCAAAAAAATTATAAATTGTTAAATATAGTAACTTATTTTTATTAAACTATAATTTCTTAAATTCATAGATTTACGATAAAATATCAAACTTTATTCCAAGGACTTCACATGGCACTAGTCGGTCTCTTTAATGTTTCAAAAAATTATGATGTAAAACAGTTACTTCAAGGGGTTGATTTTCAATTAAATGAAGGTGAACGTGTAGCTATTGTAGGGCAAAATGGTTGTGGAAAATCAACACTTCTTAAAATTATTTCAGGAGAAGTTACTGCTGATGAGGGTACACGTGTTTTAGACAAAAGTATTATTATTGATTCTCTTGACCAAAATCCACATTTTAAAGATAGTTTAAATGTTCGTGATGCAATAGAAAATGAGTTAAGCGACTTAAAAAGTGCAAAACAACGTTATGAGGAACTCTCTAATCTAATATCTAGTGATTTTGAAAATCAAAAGCTCTTAAATGAACATGCCAAGATAACTAACTATCTTGACCACCATAACGCATGGAATTTAGATGATAAAATAGAAAGAGTGCTTCAAGAGTTTAAACTAAAAGAGTATGAGTACCGAAATGTAAATACACTTTCTGGTGGAGAGCAACGCCGTGTTGCTTTGGCTTCTCTTATTCTAAAAAAGCCTGATGTTCTACTTCTTGATGAGCCTACAAACCACTTAGATGTCTATATGGTTGAATTTTTAGAAGAGATTCTACTAAAAGAAAAATTTACTCTATTGATTATCTCTCACGATAGACACTTTATTAACAGTATTGTTACACGAATTGTTGAAGTAGAAAATATGAATATTGTCTCTTATGATGGTGGATACGATAACTATCTAATTCTTAAAGAAGAACGTATGAAGAGTATGGCAAAAACACACAATACACTAGTCAAATTTTTAAAACGTGAAGAGGAGTGGTTAAGCCGTGGGGTAAGAGCAAGACTCACACGAAACCAAGGACGAAAAGCACGTGTTTTTGAGCTAAGAGACCAAGCAAAAAAAGACCCTACACTTATTAGAAAAATGCAAATAGAGCTTGAACGTGAGAAAAAAAGCTTTAACCGTAGAGACGAAAAAGGAATGTCAAGAAAAAAAATGCTTTTTGATATTGAGAATCTTCACTACTCTATTGCAGGTAAAAATCTTGTTGAGAGCTTTACTACAAGAATATTACAAAGAGACAAAATAGCCATAGTCGGTCACAACGGTTCAGGTAAATCTACCATGCTAAAGCTCCTATTAGGGCGATTAAAACCAAATAGAGGTTCTATTGACCAAGGCGACTTTAAAGTTGGCTACTTTGACCAACATCGTGAAATGCTCAATGAAAATAAAACAATTTTAGATACCTTTTGTCCAGATGGTGGCGATATAGTAGATGTTATGGGTAAAAATATGCATGTATTTGCATATATGAAATCCTTTTTATTCCCCGAAGAGTACATGACAAAAAAGCTAGGAGTCCTTTCTGGTGGAGAAAAAAACCGTGTTGCTCTTGCCCTACTATTTACAAGAAAAGTAGATTGTCTGATTTTAGATGAACCAACAAATGATTTAGATATTCAAACCATCAATATCCTAGAAGAGAAACTGCTTAATTTCAGTGGAGCATTAATTTTTGTTAGTCATGACCGTTATTTTATTGATAAAATTGCTACAAAACTACTAATTTTTAAAGGCAATGGTGTTGTAGAAGAGTCTTTTCAAGAGTATAGTGAATATCTACTAATTGAAAAAAATATCAATGAGCTTTATGAGATAGAAAAAAATATAAAAGAGAAAGCTGTAGAGGTTAGAGAAAACCCTAGCAAAAAAAGAACTAAACTAAGCTATAAAGACCAAAGAGACCTAGAGCGTCTACCAGACCTTATAGAAGAGTTAGAAACTAAAATAGATGAGATAAATGCTTGTCTTTATAATGCTGAATGTTACGAAAAAAAAGGTCTTATAAATGTAACAGACGAGCTTAAAAAAGTAGAAGCAGAGTATGAAAAGCTGAGTGATAGATATTTGGAAGTTTTAGAGATGGAAGAGGAACTTAATGGTTAAATGAACTTAAAAAAAACTCTAAAACCCATTAAAAAAAAGATAATTAAAAAAGATAATATTTTTATAACAATTAAACATGTATATCCTCATTTATCTGATTTGACTCAAAAAGAGATACTTGATTATTATGGGCTTGAATCTGCTAAAGATTTAGAATTACATGTGGAAAAAATTAAAGATAGATTACTTAAGAGTGAAAATAGTTACAAAGAGAACATAGATGAACTTGATGCTTGTTTTTGTATAGATAGTCATGGAGATTTTAAATATTTATATCTTTATAAAAAAGATGCTTTGCAACAAATAGAATATACTTACAAGAGCAAAGGTATTAAACTGAAATTTTATACCTGCCCTTACCATTGTGGTTGGCATTTGAGTAAAGTTTAGGATTTTATTTTGTGCCTATTATTGTTGGTATGATGGAAGCTAACCTACTCCAACTCTATAAGCTTAGGAGCATATCTCTCTTCTATCTCATCCAAGGCTTCACTTGCTACTTCTAAGCGTTCAAAGAGTGAATCTATGTTTTGTTGAAGTTCTCCTATTTTTTGAGAGGCTTCTATTATGGTAGAGTTATTACCACTGTTTGATGCTTCTATAAGTTTTTTGTTTTCTGTTTCTAGTTCCTCTTCTAGTTGCATAATTTTTTCTTCACAAAATTCAAACTCTTTTTTATGAGGGGCGTTCTCTTTGCTTCGTGCTTGGATTAGCTCTTTTTTTAGGCGTTTTTTATCTTTGTTATCAATTTTTGGTTTTGAGCTTTTTATTTTCTTTTCAACTACTGCACCTTCCTCTTCCCATCCAATTTTTTCTAAGAATTCATCATAGTTTCCATCAAAATATTCTGCTCCACCTTTATGAAAAATAATCAGTGCATCGGCTAATCTTCGCAGAAGCATTTCGCTGTGGGTAACCATAATGGTTGAGCCTTTAAACTCTTCTATGGCTCTACATAGTGAATCAATGGAATACATATCAAGGTGGTTTGTAGGTTCATCAAGCAAAAGAAGGTTAGCTTCGGTGGCAATGATTTTACCAAGCATTACACGGCTTCGCTCTCCTCCTGATAGTACGGATATTTTTTTATCGGCTAATTCGCCTGAAAACATCATTGTTCCACAAATGCTTCTGACTTCGGAAATACCTATTTTTAGACTGACTGAACTTAACTCTTCAATAATACTATTATTTGTGTTGAGCCTTTCTATATTCGTTTGTCCAAAATGAGCCATAGTTGTAGATGGGTGGAATTTTAGTTCGCCTTCTTGTTTTTCTAACTCTCCTGAAATATAATTAAGTAGGGTCGATTTACCCTTTCCATTTTTACCAATAATTGCCAAGGTCTTTCCATTTTCCAAAGCAAAAGAGAGATTAGAAAAGAGTTTTTCCTCTTTTTTATAGCCAAAACCAAGATTTTCGGCTCGTAGATTTATTTTTGCAGGGGTCTCTTTGTAGTTAAAGTTAAAGGCTAAATTACTTTCACTCTCTAGTTTCTCCATCTCTTCCATTTTATCAAGCATTTTTTGTTTAGATTGGGCTAAGGTTGCTGTGGATGCACGTGCTTTATTTTTGGCTACAAACTCTTCTAGCTCTTTACGTTTTTTCTCTTGGTTTTGGCGTGTTTTTTCATAGGTTTCATCACTTAATGATAATTGTGCATCATATTTTTTGCTATCGCCTTGAATTATATAAAGCATTTTTCGTTGAATTCCCATTGTGTGTGTGGTTACAGAATCCATAAATTCACGGTCATGGGTAATTAAAATCACTTCTCCATCAAAAGTTCTAATAAACTGCTTTAACCAACGCAAAGAGAGCAGGTCAAGGTAGTTTGTTGGTTCATCAAGCAGTAGCATATTGGGTTCTGTGGCTAAAAGCTTTGCAAGATTAATACGAATTTGATAGCCACCAGAGAAGCTTAGTGGGTCTTTTTCTAAATCTTCTTTATTAAAACCAAGCCCAAAGAGAATTTTTTCTATTTTATAAAAGTTGTACTGTTCATCTTCACTTAAAACCAAAGAACACTCTTCACGTACAGTTTTTTCTGTAAAGCTTAAATGTTGTCTAAGTGTTCCTATTTTGTAGTTTTTAGGAATCAAAACATCGCCAGAGTCGTGGCTCTCTTCATTTAATATAATTTTAAACAGAGTTGACTTACCAGAACCGTTACGTCCTATAAGCCCTATTTTTTGCTTGGAGTTCATTTTTAGATTTAGATTTTTAAAAAGAGTTTGTTCTCCAAAGCTTTTGCTTATATTGTTTAGTTGTATCATGCTATTCCATTGTCAAGAGATTAATTAATGGAAGTATAACAAATTTTAAATACTATGAGAGTCTATCCCTAAAATCTTCATATCTAAACTCTTTAACTAACTCAATCTTTCCATCTATGCGTTTAATTGCAATAGAAGGCAAAGGCACACCATTAAAGGTTGTAGCTTTTACCATTGTATAGTGCATTTGGTCTTTAAAGATGATTTTATCGCCTATTTGTAAAGGTTTATCAAAAGAGTAATCTCCCATAATATCTCCTGCTAAA
>FPHM01000235.1_pt1 | contig 17592 bp, 18 predicted proteins | sample 1057441 | NCBI WGS metagenome assembly FPHM01 (sample SAMEA4473311, study PRJEB15554) | hydrothermal vent metagenome | biome: marine basaltic hydrothermal vent biome; feature: marine hydrothermal vent; material: water | place: Pacific Ocean | collected 2011-06-14/2011-07-23 | depth 1155 m | reverse complement strand
AAATATATATTTTAAAAGGTAATTTCCTCAAAGGTTGGGTGGGTTTTGCTTTGGCTATTAATGCAGGAAATAGACGCTATTATAAATATTTTAAACAATTTATAAGATGTAAAAATCTCTAAAAATTAGAACTTCCAATAGTTTAATGCTTTTCGTAATTTAAAATTTCGTACTAGATTAATAGGCTTTTTCTTTAGGCTAAGATTTGGATGACTTAAAAGTGATTCTACGGTATCTAAAACCCTTTCACTAGACTTACCATCTATATAAGGATGAAAGTCTTTTAAGTGATTATTTTTATCTTTAATATTTTCTTCTTCTAAAGTCTTAATAAGTATCTCTTCAAGTCTCTCTAGCTCTTTTACATTAATAAATAAAGCTTCTTCTTTTTCTGTTTGAAAAGTAATGACAGGTTTATTTTGTGTTGAAAATTCATAAATAATAGAAGAAGTATCACAAAGCATGATATCGGATTTTTTAAAATATTCTATGACTTCTATACTTTCAACAAACTTTACATTTTTTCCCTCTATTGCTTTATATAATGCCACGATTTTACTATCCATTTTGGGATGCAAAGTAATATACCAGTGATAATTATATTTCTGAATCATTTCCAAAATAAAAGGATATAAAACCTCTGCTTTAGAAAATCGTGGACTAAAAGTAGAAGCAAAAAAAATACTTTTTGTTTCTTTATTTTGTCTATGTTCTAAAGGAAAAAGAGGATCTAGTTTTGACCAACCTGTCTCTTTTACCAAAAATGAAGCATATTTTTGAGCAAGTGCTTGAAACTTTTTTGTAGAATCTTTACCTTGTGTACAATATAAATCAAACATTTCACGAACAATATAATGATAGATTTGTCCATTTTTCTTGACTTTTGTACTGGGTAAACCATGAAAAACTTGTACTTTAAGTCCAGAAAAAAAAGACGGTACAACATTCCCTGGGACAAAGACAGCGTCAGGTCTATAAGATTGTACTTCAGCCCCATACATAAACCATTTTACCCTATCACCTCTTTTTTTTATCACTTTTTCTAAAGGTCTGAGAACAGGATAACTATAGTTTTGAGAAATAAAAAATAAATATCTTTTTGGCATTTTAGCATTCCTTCATAAATAAAAAAATTGTATCATAATTTAAGTTAGGATAGAATATATAAAATTAATTATATATAAAGTGAACCCATAATATGTCCCCATTTACCATACAAATTACCAGAGGATGTTTGATTTCAGACATCGAAGAAGAAGATAAAAATGCTTTTCAAGTACTACAAGCCCAAAATGCTATTGAAGAAAGTGAAGGGCTGTGGAAACTTCATTCACGCTACCGTGCAGGACGACTGTATATTTCTAATGATGGAAAAGGCTATGTAGAAGCAGAATTTAAAGAACAACGCGACTTACTCGTAGAAGTAGACCATTTAGAAGATGCCAAACACGGTGATGTCGTTGTGGTCAAACGCATTATTGCCAAACGGGGTCGTGCTTCAGGAAAAGTCATTACTGTGATTAGCAAAGCCCATCTTTTCACCATTGCCTATACACATAGAGATGTACAAGGTAATTTTTCTATTCTCAATATTCGTACAGCCGAGCCTATACACGCTATGATGGACGGGATGGATTTAAAAGCCTTTACCTTAGGTACAGTCTTAAAAGTTGATGTTGAAAATGATAAAGTTTTGGAGATATTAGGCAATTTAAATGATGCTAAAGTCGATGAAAAAATTTCTTTGGCATTGTATAAACGAGAAGATATTTTTCCACAAGAGTGTATTTCTGATGCCCTAAAAATTGAACAAGAAGTCAATAAAGAAGACTATCCAAAGCGTATAGACCTTACAGATTTAAATTTTTGTACTATTGACCCGATTACGGCAAAAGATTTTGATGATGCCATTTATTTTGACCTAGAAAAATATGAACTCTATGTTGCCATTGCTGATGTGAGTCATTATGTCCCCTACTTCACGCCTATTGATAAAGAAGCCAAAAAAAGAGGATTTACTACTTATTTCCCTCATAAATCTTTTCCTATGCTTCCAAGGGAACTCAGTGAAAGTATTTGTTCACTCAAACCCAAAGTAAATAGACTGGCATTTGTAGCCAAAATCACATTAGATAGAAGTACCCTAAAAGCCACAAAAGAAGTCTTTTTTGAAGCTATTATTCATTCTAAACATCGTTTTAACTATGAAGATGTGGATAAAATTATTCATAACAAAAACCAAGAAGAACAAAAGCACATAGAAAGTGTACAAAAAATACTCAAATATTTATTGCCTCTTTATGACATTACAAAAAACCTTAGAAAAGCTCGTCTTAGACATGGTTTTGATTTCCGTTCAGAAGAAACTAAAGTGAGTATTGATGCCAAACATTTACTCAAAGACACCACCATAGAAACAGGCACAGCCTCACATTCACTCATAGAAGAATGTATGCTTTTAGCCAATCAAGCATCTGCCAAACGCTTTGGAGATGATGAAGAAAGTATCTTCCGTATCCATGAGCCACCACAACTTTCACGCATAGAACAAGTGCTTACAGAACTCTCTTCTATAGGACTCTATGTCACAGAATATGAAGATTCTCCCTCACTTATTCGTGCCATACAAAAAGAAGCACATAAAATGGGCTTGGCTTCAGAAGTGGATACAATGATTATCAAATCTTTGCGTCAAGCCTCTTATATGGTAAAAAATGTCGGTCACTTTGGTCTAGGATTTAGCCATTATTCGCATTTTACTTCTCCTATTCGAAGATATTCTGACCTTATTTTACATAGGCTTATCAAAACACATCTCGTAAATGAAGAGGAAGAAGCCTCTTATCTCTTACGCAATATTGAGCCTCTTTGTGCTAGGGTTTCCGAACTAGAAAGAGAAGCTACCAAAGCTGAATGGGATTTTAGAGACCGTAAGTTTGCAAGATGGGCAGAAGAACATATAGATGAAATTTTTGAAGCAGAAATCATTGAAGCAGGAGAAGCCTCTAAAGCTGTATTAATCGGAGATATAAAAGGTATTTCTGTCAATATTCATGGGGATAATGTCATGCTTTTTGATAGAATTCGTCTTAGAATAGTTGAAGTCAATATCGCTCAAGCCATTATTATGGCTGAATTTGTAGAAAAACTAGATAAAGATGAAATGGAGTTATAAATATGTACCAAAGAGAATTTGATAATCGTCTGAGAAATGATTTTCCTAAGGCTGTCTTATTTTATGGTGAAAATGAGTATTTAAGTGACTTTTATATAGATAAATATATACATAATACAAATGCCAAAGAAAGTATGCTTTCTTTATATCATGATGAATGGGATTTTCACAAAGCCAAAGCTTTTTTATCTCAAAGCTCTCTCTTTGGAGGTACAAATCTTCTTCTTATCAAAAGAGACAAAAAAATACCAAAAAAAGAACTAGATATTCTCATTGCACTAGCCAATAAAAGTTCTGATAATTATTTTCTTTATGCCTATTTAGGTATAGCTAAAAATGCAAAATCTATGCAAACATCCTTTAGTCAAAAAAAAGGTGCTGTATGGCTACGATTTTTTGAAATAACTCTCCATGATGCCATTCCTATTCTTCAACAAAAAGCACAAAATATAGGCTTGAATATTGACCATTATGCCTTGCAACACCTTATGCTTATACTCAATAATAATATCACACTTTGTGCCAATGAATTGGATAAACTCGCTATTTTAAATACACAAATTACAGGAAAAGACATTGATAGGTTGGTATATTCCACTGCTCCTTTAGCTACAGAACAATTACTCATAGCCCTTTTCAGTAAAAAACCTATACTCCAAACCATACAAAAACTCTTAGACCTAGGAGAAAATGAACTTTCACTCTTGCGTTCTACACAATATTTTGTAAATCAACTCTTTCTTTTTCATGCCTATATTAAATTACATAATCATGTAGATTCTATAGCTATCTTAGGTTATAAATTACCTAAACCGATAGAAGAACAAAAAGCAAGACTAGCCCTAAGTATAAACTCTCTCTCTTTGATAAAAATATACGAACATTTATTAGAAAATGAAATGTTAATAAAAAAAGCAGACAATACACAAAAAGAAGTACTCATATATACTATGTTTATTAAATTACAAAGCTATATATAAAAAAAGAAAAAAAATATTTAAAGAAATAAGAAATAAGAAATAAGAAATATATTAAAGTGTAGCTATCTTTAGAAGATAGCTACAGATAATCAAAAAGATTATCTGTGAAAGTCTAAAGACTATGCAAACATTTCTCTCATTACACCACCAAACCACTCTCTAGTAGCTGTTGCTGTACCTTTTGATCTAAATTTACCATTTCCATCTTTAGGCTTAGGTACTGCACCTTTACCTTTAAGAACACCAGACTTGTCTGCTGAAAATGTATGTGTTACCATAATTGCTTCTTCTGGTTTACCACCTACAATTGAGAAACATACATTCGCTGCTTTAGCTGGAAGACCTGCTGTTAAGTCAGATTTTTTACCATTAAGTTGATCAACGATTTGACCTGTTGCTCTATGCGCTCCCCAGATAGCAGTTTGACCTGACGGTGGAATTTTATGCGTTACAGCATCACCAATAACATACACATTTTTATCTGTTTTTGATCGGAAGCTGTATCCATCCATTTTTGCATATCCTGCACCATTATGTTCAATGTCTGCCATTGCAATCACTGGTGAACATTTGTTAATTGGCATAAGGTTACATACTTGATATTTTTCAGTTTTAGAAACACCTTTTTCGTCTTCAGCATCTTTAAACTCAGTATAAGTAATTGTTCCAGCTACTGGATCAACATCTGTTACTTCTGTAAAGCCTTTATATTCGATAAGTCCATCATATAAATCAGCCCAAGATTCTTTAAATGCTTTTGCTTTTGCAAATTTACCACCACGCGTATCAAGAACAATTACTTTTCCTTTGATACCTTCGTTTTTAAGGTAGTTAGCAACCATTGCTGTTCTCTCATAAGGTGCTGGAGGACATCTAAATTTACCTTTTGCTGGTGGTACGATAAATACATTACCATCATCCATATTTTCAAGTTGTCTCTTAAGTGCTATATGCTCATTACCTGGCTTAAGACCTGCTGGACATGCTGCTCCTACATGAGCAATTTTTTCTTTTGACCACTCTGGAAATTGTTTTTCATAATCATATTCAATACCTGGAGAAAGTACAAGAATATCATAAGAAACTGCACCTGCTGTTGAAGTATGTACTTCTTTAGCTTTTCTATCAATTGAAACTACTTCAGAGTTTACAAAAGTATAACCATATTTTGTTGCTGGTTCATAATAGTCACCTACAAACATACTTAAAGACATATCATCAAGTCCACCAAGAAGACCATTTGATAAAGGACAAGCCATGTGCATTGTTCTTTTTTCAATGACTGTTACTTCAATCGTTTTGTCTTTTTTTCTCAGTGCTTTTGCCATTGTAAGTCCACCAAAACCAGCTCCAATAATAACTACTGATTTACCAGATGCTTTTTTAGCTACTTCTTTAGTTGCTGATTTCTCAGCTGATGCGACTGCCATTGTTGGTAGTACTGCTGCTGCTGCTGCAACACCTACAATTTTAAATGTATCTCTTCTATTCAACGCCATAATCTCTCCTGTTTATTGTTTTATAATCTCTTTATATCAAATAAAGTAATTAAATTATCTCAAAAAAAATGTGTCATTTAGCTTAGTCTAGCAAAAAAACACATTTTTTTTGTATCTCTTATCAAAACTATACACTATAAAACACTATAGTTTATCAAAGATTATTATAACTATAATGAGAAGTAAACTACCTCTTAGTATAGTGTTTAAAATCTCTTAGGCAATAATCATTTCTGCTGTAAAATCTTTAAGTTTTTGTACTTTAGCTGATTCTTTAACAAGTTTTTTCGCACCTTTTCTTCCATATTCTGCTTTAAGGTCTTTCTTAAATGCCGCAAGGAAATCTTGGAATTTATCTGCTCCAAGTACTGCTACTGCCCAAATGCTATCATCTTTGTCTATTTCTAAAATAATTGCAGGAATCGCTTGGTCTGCTGGTCCACCCACGACTTTACCACCTTCTTTAGGTTCAAAAGCAGAAAGATGAGAAGTACATACCATGACTCCACCTTTATCATAAGACATAGTTTTGCCTTTTTCATCTACATAATTAAACATTGACATAGATTTTTGTGGATGCGTTAATGAATGAGGACAAATCGCAGAATATGCAACGATTGTACCTTTTGCTCCATGTCCACCTGCGTAAACATATTCTGTACCATCAGCAGCTTTGAGTTTAACTTCTTTGCTTGTTGGCGTGGCTAAATCCACAAGAAGACAAGGTGTAGAGGCATGAGGATAATTAAAAACATAAGCTTCTTCTTTAGCCAATGTAGAAGCTTTAAGTGCTTTACCTTCTGCATCTTTCAATTGAACTTTCTCATAAGTCTTAAACAATGCACCATCTTCTGCTTGAAGTGTTTGCGTAATAAGTGATGGAGCTACTGCTATCGCAGCTGCTGATGTGCCTGAAAGTTTTAAAAAATTTCTTCTTTGCATTTTTTGTAATCCTTGGGGTTAAGTTAGGCAAATAATACAAGATAATTGATTAATGTCAAGCACTATAGATAAAAAATAGATAAGTAATTTTATAATGTGCGATTAAGAGTCATTATAGTAACATATCGTTTCCAAAATTCTTGCTCATTATGGGCTATTAAACCAAAAGGACACAATATGACTTGTTATGAAACACTATTCGTAGTAAAACCTACGCTAACAGATGAAGAAACAGCCACACAAATTACAAATATCAAAGAGATTATTAGCAATGAAGGTGCTGAACTTTTAGCAACAGATGATATGGGTATGAGAAAACTTGCTTATGAAGTAGAAAAAAATGCAAGAGGTTACTATACAGTACTTTTTTATAAAGCTGAAGGTACACTGATTACAGAACTTGAAAGAAAACTTAAGATCAATGAAGATGTACTTAAATTTTTAACTGTTAAATATGTAAAAAATAAAGAACTTACACAATTTAATAAACTTGTAGAATCAGCCAATAGAAAATCTGCAATTGCAGAAGAAGTTGTAGTACCTGAAACAGTAGCAGTAGAAGAAGTAAAAACAGCTGAAACAACAGAAGCATAATTTAGCCACTTAAATAGGAGAAACCTTTATGTATAATAAGATAATTTTAATAGGACACCTCACAAAAGATCTAGAAGTTAAATATACACAAAGTGGTACAGCTATTGCTAATACTGGTATAGCTACTAATCGTAAATTTAAATCTCAAATGGGAGAACAAAAAGAAGAAGTACTCTTTGTGGATATTGCCTTTTTTGGAAGAACTGCTGAAATTGCCAATCAATATTTACGCAAAGGAAGCAAGATTTTAGTCGAAGGTAGATTAAAACTCGACCAATGGACTGCACCCGATGGTATGAAAAGAAGCAAACATTCTGTTATCGTAGAGACGATGAAAATGTTAGATACTAAAGGGACAAACCCTTCTGATAATTATGGAGGCAATGGTGGTGGATATGGTCAAGAAAATGCTCCTGCACAAAATAACTATAACCAAGCACCAACACAACCAAGCTATAATCAACCTCAGCAAAATAATTATGGTCAAGCAGAGCAAAACACTTACAATCAAGCACCTGCTCAACCAAGCTATAACCAAGCACCTTCAACTCCAGCACCAGTACCTCAACAACCAACACACAGTATTCCAAGTATTGATATAGATGAAGATGAGATACCTTTTTAGTAGCTCATTGCCATAGAATCCACCTCAGCCCAGCCCATAGATTTTGGAGCTGATTTGTGTGTGAGTATATGGTCAATATATCTAGCAAATACATCTGTTTCTATATTCAGACTCGTCCCCACTTCATAATCTCTCATCAAAGTATTTTCCAAAGTATGAGGAATAATTGTCAATCTAAAAGTCTCAGCATTCACATCATTCACGGTAAGAGAAATCCCGTCAATCGTAATAGACCCTTTAGGAATAATATGTGAAATATATTTTTTATCTACTTTAATAATAAAATCTGTAGCATTATCACGAGCATTCATCTCAACCACAGTCCCCACACAATCCACATGACCTTGGACAATATGCCCCTCAAATCTATCTCCCATCATCATCGCAGGTTCAATATGTACTTCACCCGAAATCTTAGACTCATCAATAATAGAACGCGTCTCATCGGCAAGTTCTAAAACAAAACCACCCTCAAAAACTTCAATAACGGTTAAACAAACACCGTTAATAGCAATAGAATCGCCTAATTTTGCTTTATGTTTGGCTTCTATGCTTAAAATATTATTTTCATAGCTTTTGACTTTGGCTATTTCTCTTATGAGTCCTGTGAACATGAAGTTTCCTAATATGGATATAAATTTTTTGTAGTATAACATATAATCAATTTTATAAAAAATATTTGGCTATAATAAAAAAAATTATGGAGAACCCAATGTATAAAATTCCACTATCATTAACATTTCTTATGATAATTCTAGTAAATACCAATACACACACTCATCACATGATAAAATATCATAAGGACAAAAAATGATACTAATAGCAGGACCTTGTGTGTTAGAGAGTCGTGATACGGTGATGCGTATTGCTGAGGATTTGAATAAATACCATGAAGATTGTTCTAAAGACTTTTATTTTAAAGCCTCTTTTGACAAAGCCAATCGTACAAGCCTAGATTCCTTTAGAGGACCAGGTTTAGATGAGGGGTTGAAGATGCTTCAAGAAGTGAAAGAGCAGTTTGGCTATAAAATTTTGACAGATGTACATGATTATACACAACCACAAGCTGTGGCTGAGGTGGCTGATGTGCTTCAAATCCCTGCTTTTTTGTGTCGGCAGACTGATTTACTCGTGGCTTGTGCCAAGACTTCTGCTGTGGTAAATATCAAAAAAGGACAATTTTTAGCACCTGATGCCATGAAACATTCTGTGGCAAAAATACTTAAAACACGAGGATTTGAGGGCGAAGTAAGCTACGAAAATGCTCAAAAATACAATGTATGGCTAACGGAACGAGGTTCTAGCTTTGGTTATGGTAATTTGGTAGTGGATATGCGAGGGCTTAGAATCATGAGAGAATTTGCTCCTGTGATATTTGATGCCACGCATTCCGTCCAAGCACCTGCTAGTGGTGGGGCTACGAGTGGAGGAGATTCTTCTATGGTAGAATATTTAGCAAGAGGTGCATCGGCTGTGGGTGTAGATGGCTTCTTCTTTGAGACACATTTTGACCCAAGTATTGCTTTGAGTGATGGTCCTAATATGGTAAAATTACAAGAATTAGAGAAACTTATTACGCAAATTGATGCGATTAGAAGTATTGTAGAGTAAAATATAAAATTAATATATAAAAAGGAAGATAAATGACAACAGTAGAAGGCAATTTAACAGTAAATAAGAGCAAAAAAGTAGCGATTATTAATGGGAGATTTAACCATTTTATCACAGATAGATTGGTAGAGGGTGCAGTAGATGCCTATACAAGACATGGGGGAAATCCTGATGATTTGGATTTGATTTTAGTCCCAGGTGCATTTGAAATTCCTTTTGCATTGGATAAGGCTTTGGCATCGGGTAAGTATGATGCTGTATGTTGTTTGGGTGCTGTCATTCGTGGTGCAACACCTCATTTTGATTATATCTCTGCTGAGGCGACTAAAGGTGTGGCTACTGTCGGACTGAAACATGGTAAAGCTGTGACTTTTGGTGTGCTTACTGTCAATAGTATTGAACAAGCGATTGAGAGAGCAGGGACAAAAGCAGGAAACAAAGGTGGCGAAGCGATGGTAGGATTGATTGAGCTTATTAATCTTTATGGAGAACTTGAATAATGGCAACACGACATCAAGCACGAACAGCAGTTATTGGTTTACTCTATGCCTATGACTTGGGAAATGAAAATATTTCTAAGTTTACAGATGAGATACTCGAAGAGGGAAAAATCCGTAACAAGCAAAGAGAATTTTCTCACAATTTGTTTAACGGAACACTTGAAAATCTTGAAGTTTTGGACAAAGAAATTCAATCCCATCTCAAAGATTGGGATTATTCTGCCATTGGAAAAGTAGAAAAAGCCATTATGCGTTTGGGTGCTTATGAGATTCTTATTGTCAAAACGGATAAAGCGATTATTATCAACGAGTGTGTAGAACTTGCAAAAACTTTGGCAGATGAGAAAGCTCCACAGTTTATCAATGGGGTTTTGGATGCTTTGGGGAAAGAGAAGAAAGTAGAAGTGGCTGTTGAAGAAGTAGAAGTCGTGGAAGTGGAAAAGATAGAAGAAATATCTATAGAAGAGAAAGAGTAAAAGATTATGAATCAAGATACCTTTATCATAGAGATTAAGATAAAAAAAGTTCGACATTTGGAAGACTTTAGTATCTCTTTGGGTAAAGAGAAAAAGCATTTGATTTTGACTGGGAAGAATGGGAGTGGGAAGACTTCTGTCTTAGAAAATATACATCAAAAATTTATTCATTTATATAAGAATAATACTGCTGAATCATTTTTAAATATAGTATTTAATGATAGGGATTTTAGGGATAAAACAAAAGAAGATTTTATTTATGCTTATCTTATTGATAAGAGACGAGATAAGAAAATGCTAGAACCAAAAGGTGCAAAAAAATTAGAACTTTCAAAAGATAAATTAGAAAAACTAAATGATAATTTTTTACAATACCTTGTAAATTTAAAAATAGATTTACTTTTTGCAAAAGTTGAAAATGAAACAGAGAATATTCAAGCATTAGAGAAATGGTTTTGTGATTTTGAAAATATGATGAAACAGATATTTGATGATTCTTTTAAAATAACTTTGGATAGAACAGATTATACTTTTTGGATAGAACGAGATAATAGAGAGCCTTTTACTTTTAATACTTTATCTGCTGGATATTGGGCAATTATAGATATAGTTAGTGAAATAATAATGAAAATTTCAACAACTACATCTAAAAGTTTTGATTGTCATGGAATTGTACTTATTGATGAGTTAGAAACCCATCTTCATGTAGAACTTCAAAAAGATATATTCCCAATGCTGACAAGATTTTTTCCTAATATTCAATTTATAGTGACAACACACAGCCCTTTTGTCTTGTCTTCTCTTGAAAACTCTGTGATTTATGATTTGGAAAGAAAAGAACAAGTGAGTGGAGAGAGATTATATATAGCTTCTTATAAAGATATTGTTAAAAATTATTTTGAAGTGGATAATGAAGCTTCTCAAATTTTAGAAGATATGTTATCTAAATATGAAAATTTAACAAATCTTTTTGTGGATAATATTCTAAGTATTGAAAATGAAAGAGAATTAGTAAATCTTGAGCTTAAATTAGATGAAGTTGCATCAATGATGACAGAAAATAACTATCTTAGGTTTAAAGAGGCACAAGATAGGATTAGTGAAGATGATTAAGGTAGAGAGAAAGTTAAGTCCCTGCTTTAGTAAATATGATGAAAAAAGTGTGAAAGATGCTTTAAAAATAGACTTTGCTAAGAAATGTTATCTTTGTGAAGAGGTGACGCGTCATTGGGAGGTAGAACATTTTTATCCTCAAAAATATTATATTCATCTCATTAATGATTATGCTAATCTTTTTTATGTTTGTCAAAAATGTAATAAAATAAAACCGAAAAATATTAATACACAATCTGATGATGAAATTTTAAATTGTTGTGAAATTGAAATAGAATCTTATATTAAATTAAAGCTTAATAGCAAAGAGTGTAAAGTTGAAGTTTTAAAACTTCAATCTAATCAAGACTTAGATAAAAGCATTGATAATACAAAACTTTATCAAGAATTCAAACAATACATAGGAGACTAAAATGACAGCAACTATGCAAAAAAGAATGACAATAGACGAAGCCATAGAGCTTATAGAACATGGCGATTTAAAGACTTTGGGCAAGATGGCTTTGAAACGCAAACAAGAGATGCATCCTAAGGGTGTGACTTCGTTTGTGGTGGATAGGAATATTAATTATACGAATATTTGTTGGGTGGATTGTAAATTTTGTGCTTTTTATACGCATGAGAAAAAAGAAGATGCCTATATCTTGACTTTTGATGAGATTGATTTTAAAATAGATGAACTTTTGGCTATTGGTGGGACGCAAATTTTGTTTCAAGGTGGGGTGCATCCGAAGCTTGAAATTGAATGGTATGAGGACTTGGTGGAGCATATTTCTACGAAATATCCTCAAGTGACTATTCATGGATTTTCTTCTATAGAGATTGATTATATTGCGAAGCGTTCTAAGATTTCTCTTTCAGAAGTGCTACGACGGCTCAAAGCCAAAGGATTAAGCTCAATCCCTGGGGCTGGTGCAGAGATTTTGAGCGATAGGGTGCGTGATATTATTGCACCTAAGAAGCATGACAAAGACCAATGGTTAGAAGTGCATCGCCAAGCCCATAAACTTGATATTAAATCTACGGCTACGATGATGTATGGGACGGTGGAGACGATTCGTGAGATTGTGGAACATTGGGATTATGTGAGAGAGCTTCAAGATGAAACTGGAGGGTTTAGAGCGTTTATTATGTGGTCGTATCAAAGTGACCATACGCAACTCAAACGCGAACTTCCGACGATAACAAAGACGACACCAAATCAATATTTGCGTTATTTGGCAGTGGCAAGATTGTTTTTGGATAATGTGCCAAATATTCAGAGTTCGTGGGTGACGCAAGGCTCTTATATTGGTCAAATGGCATTACTCTTTGGGGCAAATGATTTGGGGTCTACGATGATGGAAGAAAATGTGGTTTCTTCTGCTGGGGCAAAAAATGAGATGAACCAAGAGCAGATGATAGCGCTGATTCGTGATGTGGGCGAGAGTCCTGCGAAGCGTAATACGGCGTATGAAATTTTGGAAAGATTTTAAGTGAAGAAAATATTAAGTATAATGCTAGTTTTACAAGGGGTTTTGATGGCAACGCAGATTAAAGAGATAGAAGTGAATGAGCAAAATATAAGCATTTTATATGAGCAAGGAGAATATATTCCTATTGTTTCTATGCAATTAGTGTTTTCTAATGCAGGACAATTAAGTGAACATATCAATGGTCTAGCAGGACTTTCTGCGAATTTATTCAATGAAGGAACGAGCAAAGAAGGAAGCATGGGATTTGCTCTCAAGCTTGATGCTAAGGCGATTGATATTGGTACGCATGTGGGGAGAGAAAGCTTTGTCATAGAAGTGTCTTCGCTCAAATCGGAGTTTCCTTATGCTGTGGAACGCTTGATAGAATTGCTCAAAGACCCTAATTATACCAAAGAAGCACTAGAGCAAATCAAGCATCAAAAGTTGGGTTGGCTCAGTCAAAAAAAGAGTGATTTTGGGTATATTTCGGCTTCGGCTTTGCGTCAATCTCTTTTTAAAGGCACAGCTTTAGCAGAACCTTATGATGGAACGCTAGAGAGTATTGAAGCGATTAGCCTTCAAAATATTCAAGATTTTATTAGCTCACATTTGGGGATTAATAATCTTATGGTCGTGGTCGGTGGAGATATTGGCTTTGAAGAAGTCTCAGGCTATGTAAAAGACATTGCACCTTTGTTTGCTAAGATAGAAAATAAAGCGATGAAGCCTATAGAAGCTTCAGCCAAAAAAGAAACCATACTTATAGAAGAAGAGACAGAACAAGCCTATATTTATTTTGGTTCACCTTTTTATTATTCCTATAAATCACAAGACCAACATTTGGCTAAAATCGCTGAATATCTTTTGGGTGGAGCAGGATTTGGAAGCCGTTTGATGGAAGAAATACGCGTCAAAAGAGGGCTTACTTATGGTGTGTATGCATCTTTGAGACGCACAAAACCCGTGTCTTATCTCAGTGGGTCTATGCAAACAAAACTTTCTTCACAAGACGAAGCCAAAGCTCTTATCCAAGAAGTGGTAGATGATTTTATCAAAAATGGTATCACAAAAGAAGAATTAGAAGACACAAAAAAATTCCTCTTAGGAAGTGAACCTTTGCGTACAGAAACCCTTTCTCAAAGATTGGGTCGTGCTTTTAGTGACTATTATTATGAAAGACCTTTAGGCTTTGCTAAGATACAACTTGAAAAGTTAGAGGCTGTCACTTTGGAAGAAGTGAATACCTTTATCAAATCACATACAGAACTATCTGATTTGTCTTTTGCTATTGTGACGAAGAAGTAATATACTAATGAAACATTTAATTTTGGCAATATGTTTTTTTACTATAGGGATAGTTATTTTAGTTTGGGGACTTTATAATATACTTATTCCTCAATATCTTTATAGTGGACCTACACCCTTAGCTACGATTATATCTATTCCTATGTTATTTAAAGCATATAAAGAGTATAAATTATATAAAAAGATATTGATATGAGATATCTATAAAGGTGTTTTTATGGAAGAAGCCAAACAACTTTTTATAAAACTCAAAATTCATACACTTTTGGACTTGGCTTTACTTGTGCCGAGTTCTTATAATGATACGACGCTTTCCAAAACCTTGACTTTGGGTAAAAGTAATACCCTTGAAGCAAAGGTAGAGAGTACGGGGACTTATAGGGGGAAGTTTCGTGTGAATTTTTCTCTTAATCTCTCAAATCGTAAAGTTTCTTCTACTTTTTTTCGTGTCACACCTTATCATTATAGTCTTTTTTCTGTAGGTTCTTCTCATGTGATTCAAGGACGGCTTGAAGAGTATAGAGGCTATTTACAGATGTCTCAGCCTAAGTCTATTAAGGAAATTGGCAAAGTCACGCCAAAATATAAATCTGTACTCAAAGACAGTGAAATAGCTTCGCTTATGGAAGCTTATGTAAGTGAACAAAATCTTTTTAATGAGGGGCTTGATTCTAAAGAAGTTTCTACACTTATGAAAATACATTTTCCAAAAAGTATAGAAGAAGTCTATGAAAAAGGCAATTTTAAAAGTGAGTTTGTCTTTACACTTAAATTTATTGAAGCCTATAATCATTTAAAAAAACTTCGAGGAAAGAAAGAAGATTTTCCTGCTTTGAGGGTTTTAGATGGAGAGATAGACTCTTTTGTGAATGCTTTGCCTTTTAGTTTGACTGAGGAACAAAGTGCTGTCATCCTAGAGATACAAGAAGACTTTAAAAGTGACAAAAAAGCCTCTAAACGCATGGTGGTTGGTGATGTGGGGTCTGGTAAGACGATGGTGATGTTGGCATCTATGATGATGGCGTATCCTCATAAAGGTATTTTGATGGCACCGACTTCTCTTTTGGCTTTGCAACTGTATGAAGAAGCTAGGAAGTATTTGCCTAAGCAACTTCAAATAGCTTTAGTGATGCAAGGAAAAAAGTCCAAAGAAAAATATCAAGAAGCTGATTTTATTATTGGGACTCATGCTTTATTACACAAAAAAGATTTACCTGAGGCTTCTTTGCTAATGATTGATGAACAGCATCGTTTTGGTACAAGGCAAAGGCAAACTTTGGATGCGATGATGTCTAAAGAAGAAAAAAAGCCCCATTTTATACAATTCTCGGCAACACCCATTCCACGAACTCAAGCAATGATGGAGTCTGAACTTTTAGATGTGAGTCTCATTACTTCTACGCCTTTTGATAGAGAAGTATTGACGCAAAGCATTGGTAAAACGGATTTTCCTGAACTGATGGAGCATATCAAAAAAGAAATATCTCAAAAGCATCAAGTCTTGATTATTTATCCTTTGGTTGAGATGAGTACGAATATTCCCTATCAATCCCTTGATGAAAGTACAGACTTTTGGAAGAGAAAATTTGACAATGTCTATGTGACGCATGGAAAAGACAAAGACAAAGAAAAAGTCTTGATAGAATTTAGAGAAAAAGGGGATTTACTTTTGGCAACCACAGTGGTAGAAGTGGGTATTTCTTTACCACGACTCACACTTATTGTCATTGTAGGAGCAGAACGCTTAGGACTCGCCACTTTGCATCAATTACGAGGAAGAGTAGGTCGTAATGGTTTAAAGTCTTGGTGTTATTTGTATTCAAATACAGAAAATAATTTTCGTTTAGAACGCTTTTCTCAGACGACGAATGGTTTTGATATTGCCAAACTAGATTTACAGTTTAGAAATTCTGGAGATATATTAGATGGAAGTATTCAAAGTGGTAAAAAGTTTAAATGGATAGATATGACAGAAGATGAAAAAGTGATAGCAAGAGCGAAGAATAGATTGGGGTCTGTGGGAAATTTAGGGTAGGCATAAAACCTACCCCTATATTAAAAATAATAACGATTAATAAAGTCCAAATTTCCCATCGGCTCTTTTATACATGACACGCATAATACTTTCGTGGTCGTTAAAGACAATAAATTGGCGTTTTGTTTCTGCTTTGAGTGCATCTATTGCATCTTCAAAATCTAGTGGTTTATGCAATTCTAAATCCATAGGGACGATTTCTAATTCATCATTGGTAGTATATTCGCTGACTGCTTCTGCTTCAAGACCCAAATCTTTGAAACTCATGATACGGTGACCTTTGATTTTATCTGCATGTCGTCTGAGTGATTTTTTGACTCTCTCAATAGCTAAATCAATGGCTGCATAGACATCTTTGTCATTTTGTGTAATTACAATAGTATTTTTATCTTTGAGGTTAATGATAAATTCTGTAGCAAAACCTTTTTTTCCTGCTCTTTCATTGGCTGAGATAATCGTGTTGGCTGAGATAATATCTAAATTGTATTTGTTAAGACCTTCAATGGCTGCATTGGCATAGGCTTTAATAGTTTCTGTAAGTTCAAAATGTCTTCCTGTAATACTCGTATTCATGAGCTATCCTTTTGGATTTAAGATATAGCTATTTAGAATAGCTATACTTAATTATAACTTAAGATAGTTAATGGGAAGCTTTAAGAGTCGTCTTGACCTACAATCTGTGCATAGCCTGTTTCGGGTTGTATGGTGATAGCAAAAGTATCGTTATCGGAGAGGGTAAAAGTGAAGGTGCAGACTGAAGTGATGATATTGGCATAATTTGGACTTGTGGAGCTGGTAAATCCACTATGAGGTCTTCCTGTATTGTCAAAGCCAATATGTTTAGCTGTACATCCACCACTAGCTGTAATAGCTGTAATACCAAATTTCTTAGTCAGAAAAATATCTTTACTTACTGTACCATCTCCTCCTGTATCACAATTAGCACTATTTGTCCAAAAGTAAGGTTTTCCCGTACTTGGGTCTGTGGCTGCTTCTTCTTTTGTAAAAGAAGCATTGGTCGAACTTGTCATATCATCATCCGAACCTATCATAAAGTATTGCTTTCCTCCACTACAAGTACTAAAAACAATACGCCAAAATCTCTGTTGCCATTTTGGATTATCAAATAAATGTTTATTGTCTGTAAGGGCTAAATGTTGGGTGTAGCGTATATGTGTAAGAATACTATCTGCTGCATTTTGTTTATGGTCATTTTCCATACGGGGAACTGCCATAGAAGCGAGAATACCTAATACAACGATAACAAAAACAAGTTCTATCAT
>FPHM01000124.1_pt1 | contig 17678 bp, 13 predicted proteins | sample 1057441 | NCBI WGS metagenome assembly FPHM01 (sample SAMEA4473311, study PRJEB15554) | hydrothermal vent metagenome | biome: marine basaltic hydrothermal vent biome; feature: marine hydrothermal vent; material: water | place: Pacific Ocean | collected 2011-06-14/2011-07-23 | depth 1155 m | reverse complement strand
CCTACTGCAATAATAATTTTTTTTCTATTCTTCCAATTTATCTTTATATTCTCTTTAATCACATGCTCTTTTGTAGTTACGATATTAGGAATAGCAAATATAGGTTTATTTGTTATCTGTTCATAAATTGGTTTAGCTAGGGGATTTACAATATGAATTGCATTAATTTTTTCAAGATTATCTAAATAATGGTAATCTGTTGTCAACTTTCTAAAATCCCTAAAGGAGATTTTTTGATTTTTTTTAAGTAACTCATCGTAAATTTTATACCGCCTTCCAGAATGGTCTCCAATGATTTTTTGAACATGAGAAGGTATTGACTCTAATAAATTTATAAACATTGTTGCACCATAAATTGGAAAATAGACAAAATCTGAATTTAAATTAATAAAATAATTTTTTAGTTTATTGATAAAAGCAATATTCATTATTTTCACTTTACTATATGCATCTGAAAAAATAATATTTTTATCAGTATGGTAATCTAAAGATACATAATCAAATGAAACCTTATTTGAAATAGGGAAGTTATTAGGGCTTCCAACAAGATTAATTGCCACTATTGTAACCTTATAACCATTTTCAGCTAAAACATTTGCTAAATCAATTGTTACTTTTGTTACCCCTCCTTTATAATCTATTCTCATCAAAACAAAAACTATCGATTTTTTATACTTTGCTATATCTTGTTTTGATTTTTTTCTAATAGAAATTATTGAAAAATTTTTATATTTTGTCGCATAAGGAATAAAATCATTATGAGTATTTTTAAAAGTTATTTGTAATTTATCAAAACTTTGAATTCTATACTCTTTTTTTGAATTTAAATATACATCTAACACATGTATAATTGTGCTAGTTTCAAAAGCTAATATCTCCAAAGGAACAATAAACGTAATAAAAAAGTAATTTCCCTCTTTCTTAAAAGAATTAGGTTTTAGAACTATAAATGGTATCTCTTCATCAAAAAAGACTTTACGACACTTAAATAATAACTCAGTATCTTTATCTATATCATCATTATAACCAACAACTTCAAAATATAATTTTTCATTATCTAATTGTTCTATTTTTTGTAAAATAACATCATCTTTATTATAAGATTTTAGTTTAAAAGTATCTTTTGACTTTTCTAAAATATTTTCTATATCTTTAACATTATCACAATGAATAAACTTATTACTATCAACTTGAAAGTTTTTAGATAGATTGTCTAGGTTATACTCTTTTATTTTTTCCGAAATAGATACGATTTTATCGTAAAAACGATAACTCTCAAATGTCTGTTTTAAGTAAGGATATTTCATTTTGTATTCAGCATAAAGGTCATTGTGTTGATAAATAGCATTACTTTTAACACCCTTTAATTTCATTCCCATCAAAAGTGACCAAAAGACAGTATAACCTTCAAAATTAATAATATGGTCAAATTTAGCATAACCAAATACCCGTTTAAACTCACGTTTGTGTGCATACTCAAATCTATCCCACATCTCACTGCCATAAAGACCTCTACCTGAATTAAATCTACCTATTAACTCTCGCTCTTCAAGTGTCATAAGCATTCTTCCAAATCTGGGAACAACTTTTATATCTTTATGAAACTTATTAAACTGCTCTATTCGTACATCTTCAAGCAAAACTGCATTTGGGTCAAATGTAATGGTTATGCTATATTTACTCTTATCTATAAGATTACACAAATTAATAAAAGAGGTAGTAATACCATTTGCCATAAGTGGTCCACCATAAATTAAAATAGACTCTTTATCTTCTTGTTTAGCAATTTCAACTTTTTCTGTTTTATTAAAAAATATTAAATCAACTACTCTTTTGGTTGCCAAGCCATCATCATAAATACAAAAATCACTTTTTGCCTTTTTTTGTAGTTGAAGTATTGGAGTATTTTTTAAAATATTTTCTATGGACTCTTTTACTTCATTAATATCATAACAGATATAATCACCAATTGTTTCAACCTCAAAATACAACCCTCTCTCTTTTAAGTATTCCTCTTTATCGTATATATAATAGATAATAGGTTTATCCATAACCATAAAGTCAAAACAGATGCTTGAATAATCTGTTATTAAAATATCAACAATAGATAAAAGGCTATTAGTATCTACAGTACTAGGTACAACAGTTATATCAATATTTAATTCTTTTAAAAACTTTTCAACCATATAGTGACCTCTAAAAAGTATCTCTACATCTTTTAGAGTCGATAAGTATTGAATATCATTTTCTAGTTGTTGAATATCAAAAGTTGCACCAGAAACTGTACCCCTCCATGTTGGTGCATAAAGTACTATTTTTTTTGATTTATCAATTTTCAGTGTTTCATAAATAGCATTTTTCTCTTCATCCAATATATTCAACATTAAATCTTGCCTAGGATACCCTGTTGTTGCCAATGCTCCTGTATAAATATCTTTTATATCATAGCTCTCTTCTAATACTTTAGCTGTATGAGTATTAGGAGCAATAATATGAGAGGTTTGTAAAAAGTTTTTAGTTTGATTTCTATGTGCCATAAAATCATTTTCAACATCTCTTCCCAATGTTTTTATGGGAGTACCATGCCAAGTATTTAAGTAAATTTGATTCTCTTTACGTATATACCAATCAGGAAAAGTAGTATTATTAATCAAATATTTTGCAGAAGCTAAATATTTCATGTATAAATCTGTGTTCTTTTTTATAAAAATGATACTACTATGTTTTTTATAATCTATCTTAACACTATTTTCGTCATTTATAACCCAAATATGTAGAAAGTCACTAAATCTTTTATCATCTAGTAAAAATTTAAAAATAGCATAAGGACTACAACTCATGGCACTTCCATGGTAACTCTCATAAAGTATAATATTATCTTCAATTGGAAGATTCTCATAAAACTCGGTATAGGTTACAAGGTTATGTAAAATTTTATCATCAACCAAAATTTCCTCTTCAGTTTCTGATTCTTGCCCTATTCTTTGTTTTAAAAATAGTTCTGATGCCTCTTGATATCTTTTTAATTTTACAAACACATACCCTAAACGATAATACCAATAAGGTGTATGTGTCTCCATATTTTTAATGGTATATTCATAGGCTTCTGCTGCTTTTTCATACTTTCCTTGTCGTTCCCTTACAAAGCCAAGCTTATAATACCAAGAAATTTCATCAGAATACAATTCAATAGCTTTCATATACTCTTCTTCAGCTTTTTCCCACTCATAGAGTTTTTCACAGGATAAAGCATGTCTAGCTATAAGTTTTGCATCTAAAGAGTTTTTCTTTAAACTTTGAAGATATTTTTCTTGGGCTTTAGCCCATTGACCTTTTTTTTCAAAAAATATACCTATCCCATACTGTTTCGCATTTTTATCTTTATCAAGTGCTATAGCTTTGTCATATGCTTTATTAGCTAAAGATTTATTATTGATTTTTTCTAAGTAGTAACCATAAGAAAACCACTCATCAGAATTTTTAGATGTATTTAAAATTTGACCCATTACCTTAGAAGCATCTTCAAATCGATTCATTTTTTCTAAAACAGAAATATATTCTTTTTGCCAATTTATAGGCACATTGTTTGATGAAGCTATTAATTTACTATAAGATTCTACTGCTTCTTTATACTGCTTATTAGATTTTAAAATATTTGAAATCTTATAAAGATATTGCTCTTTTTTAGAAATTGAGTAAGCTTTTTCCAATAACTCTTTTTCTAAAACCGTATTTTTTTTCTCTTTAGAAACCTCTTTTGATAAAAAAAAGTAAAACTTATCGAAAGGTAGATTTAATTTAATCAGTTTATATAAAATCTCTTTTTGTTCATTTTTACTTTTAGTTTTACTTATGTAATCTTTCACAAAAATATGTGGCTTTGTAAATATTTTTTTTAAGCCTTTCAGTGTCATTTTAATTCCTCAGGTCAATATTTTTAAGGAATTGTAACTAATTAACACTATTAAATAGATTGAATACGTACAATTAAAAACTTCTCAAATACCATTCAACTGTCTTCAAAATTCCAGAATCAAAATCTTCATCAGCCAACCATCCAAATTCATTTTCAATCTTAGATGCATCAATAGCATATCGTATATCGTGTCCTACTCTATCTTCTACAAAAGTAATTAATTCTTTATAGGATTTTTTTTGTGGAACTTTTTCATCAAGTATAGTGCAAATAGCATCAACGATTTGTAAATTTGTTCTCTCATTTCGCCCACCAAGATTATAAATATTTGCTTCTTTACCTCTATGATAAACCAAATCTATACCTTTACAATGGTCAAGAACATAAAGCCAATCACGAATATTTTTTCCGTCTCCATAAATGGGAATAGGTTCATTAGCCAATGCTTTACGGATAATAGTAGGAATAAACTTTTCATTATGTTGTTTTGGACCATAATTATTCGAACAATTAGTAATTACCGTATTAAGTCCATAGGTCTCATGGTAACTTCTTACTATCATATCAGATGATGCTTTTGAAGCAGAATATGGAGAGTTTGGAGCATAAGGTGTCTTTTCTGTAAAAAAGTCTGTCTCATTCAATGTTCCATAAACCTCATCTGTAGATATATGATGAAATCTACAAGCTTGATATTTCTCTTTATATTTAAACGGTTTCTCCATCCAATATTTTTGGGCTACATCTAATAGAGTAAATGTTCCATTTACATTGGTTTCTATGAATATACTAGGATTCTTAATACTATTATCAACATGAGACTCTGCAGCAAAGTGAATAACTCCCTGAATATCATATTTTTCAAAAATATACTCTACTAATTCACGATTACAAATATTACCTTTTATAAATCTATATTTTGAGTTATTTTTAACCTCTTTTAAATTATCTAAATTACCTGCATAAGTCAATAAATCTAAATTAATAATTTTATATTCTTGATATTTTCCTAAAAAATATGGAATAAAATTAGAACCAATAAATCCAGCACCACCTGTTATTAATATGCTTTTACTACTCATTATCTTCTCTCTCCCATTACTTTTAAACATGTATCTAAACTATCTTTCCAAAAAGGTATTTGAATATTAAATTTATTTTTTATCTTTTCTTTATTAAGCAATGAATAATAAGGGCGTTTAACAGGGCTAGGATACTCTTTTGTTTCAATAGGATTAATTTTACACTCTATTTTTGCCATTTTCATAATCTCTTTAGCAAAATCATACCAAGAGAGTACTCCTTCATTAGAATAATTATAAATTTCTAATTTTTTATTTTCTATTTGTGGTAAAATATCTAAAATAACTTTAGCTAAGTCTCTAGCATAAGTAGGTGTTCCTATTTGGTCAAAAATTACACCTAAAGAGTCCCTCTCTTTACCTAGACGCAACATGTTTTTTACAAAATTTGTTCCAAAGCTACTATATACCCATGAAGTTCTAATAATAATAGAGTTACAAGGATTAATCTCTTGCATTGCTTTTTCACCATTACGTTTTGTTTTTCCATAAATATTTATTGGATTTGGTTTATCACTCTCAACATAAGGTCTAAAGTTTTTTCCATCAAAAATATAATCAGTAGATATATGAACTAGCTTAATAGCTCTTTCTTTGGCTATTTTAGCCAAATAGTGAACAGCTTTATTATTAATCTTATCAGCTAATTCCATCTCTTTATCTGCCATGTCAACAGCTGTATAAGCAGCACAATTAATGATTATATCTATAGAGTTTATTTCAATGAAATCATTAATAGATAATAGATTACTAATATCTAACGCTTCTTTATTTGTAAAGAAAAAATTATAACTATAGTTAAAAGAAAGCACTTTTAGCTCTGAACCAACTTGCCCACTACTGCCAGTAACTAGAACATTAAGCATAATAATTGACTCCATATTCAAATAAATCATTAGTTTCTTTAAGTTTCTGCTGAATTCTATCTTTATCTGATAGATTTAACTCATTTTCATCTAAAAGCCAATCAATATTTAAAGTTTTGTCATCAAAGGCTATTCCTCTATCACATTTTGGATTATAATAATTATCTACTTTATAAACAAAAATGGTGTCATCTTCTAAAACTACAAATCCATGAGCAAAGCCTCTTGGTATAAACATCTGTTTCTTATTTTCACTTGTCAATTCTATTGCGACATAGTTTCCAAAGGTTGAACTTCCCTTTCTAATATCTACAGCCACATCTAAAACACTTCCTTGAATGACCCTAACAAGCTTACTTTGAGAATAAGGTGCTAGTTGGTAATGAAGTCCTCTAAGTACACCTTTTAAAGACTTTGATTCATTATCTTGACAAAAATTTATTTTGTAACCTAAAAACTCTATTAGTTTATCTTCTCTAAAAGTCTCTACAAAATAACCTCTACTATCTCTATGCACTTTTGGTTCAATTATAATAACATCTTCTATTTTTGTTCTTATAAAATTCATCTGTTAACTCTCTCTATAAGATATTGTCCATATTGATTTTTAGCTAAAGGTAATGCTAACTCTAAAAGCTTTTCTTTACTTATGTAACCCATTTCATAAGCTATCTCCTCTATACAAGCCACTTTTAATCCTTGTCGTTTTTCTATAGTTTGAATAAACATACCAGCTTCCAATAAACTCTCATGAGTTCCCATATCAAGCCAAGCATAACCTCTACCCATTAATTCAACACTTAGTCTATTTTCATCTAAAAAAAGCTCTATAATATCTGTAATTTCAAGCTCTCCTCTGTTACTAGGTTCTATTTTTTTTGCTTTTTGTACTACATCATTTGAGAAAAAGTACAAACCTGTAATAGCATAATTAGATTTTGGATTTTTAGGTTTTTCTTCTACTGAAATAACTTTAGAATTTTCATCAAATTCGGCAACACCATAACGCTCAGGGTCTTTTACAGAATAGGCAAATACTGTAGCCCACTCTTCATTTTTAGCTCTTGCTAGACTCTTTTTTAAAAGCTCTATTAAGCCATCTCCATAAAAAACATTATCTCCAAGAATTAAACAGACATTATCATGACCAATAAATGATTCTCCTAGAATAAAAGCTTGAGCCAAACCATTAGGAGTTGGCTGAACAACATATTCAAATGTCATTCCTATCTCAGAGCCATCTCCTAAAAGTCGTTTAAACTGTGCTAAATCATTAGGAGTTGAAATTATCAATACCTCTTTGATACCTGCTAACATCAAAACAGATAGAGGGTAATATATCATTGGTTTATCATAAATAGGAACGAGCTGTTTACTTACTCCTTTTGTTATAGGATAGAGCCTTGTACCACTGCCTCCTGCTAAAATTATGCCTTTTATACCATCTCCTTTTAAACTACTTTACAATAAACCAAGGATTTAATAGATTTGGTTTATTATAGACTACTGCTTCTTCACTCTCAAAAACTAACACCTTTTTTCCTGCTTCAAGCACAATAGCATGTGCAGCTGCTGTATCCCACTCCATTGTAGGAGCTAATCTAGGATATATATCAGCTGTTCCATCAGCAACCATACAGAGCTTTAAACTTGAACCCTTAGAGACCTGTTTTATCACTTTTGAACCAAGATTATCTATAAAGGATTGTGTCTCTTTAGATAAATGAGATTTACTTGCCACAACTAAAAGTTTTTCCTTAGGTTGATTGTTAAAATAGAGAGGAAGCTTTTGGTTATTTTTATATGCACCTTCTCCTTTTTTTGCCTTATAGAGTTCATCTATTGCAGGAGCATAAACTACCCCTAAAACAGGTCTATTTTTATGAATCAGTGCTATATTAACCGTAAATTCACCATTTTTTTTAATAAACTCTTTTGTTCCATCTATGGGGTCAATGCACCAATAGTAATCCCAATCTTTTCGTATATTATACTTTACCTCTTTATTCTCTTCGGACATAATCGGAATAGAAGAGTAAAGCTTTTCTAACTGCTTACAAATAATCTCATTTGCTTTTAAATCAGCTTCTGTCAAAGGAGAGGTATCATCTTTATACTCAATGGAGAAATCTTTTTCATAAATTTTCATTATAGCCTCTCCTGCCTCTTTAGCAATAACTACAATCTCTTCTAAATCAATTTTTTTAAGCACTTAAATATCCTTTTTTTTCTAAAAATTCCATGATTTCATGAACGCTATGCTCTACTGTCTCTTTTTCGGTTTGTAAATGTATAGAGGGAGATAAAGGAGGCTCGTATGGAGAATCTATCCCTGTAAAATTAACTATCTCTTTTTTACGTGCTTTTGCATAGAGTCCTTTAGTATCTCTTTGCTCACACACTTCTAAAGATGTATCTACAAAAATCTCTACAAAAGCATTGTTAGTAAAAAGTTTAGAGACCATCTCTCTATCTGAACGAAAAGGAGAGATAAATGCACAAAGAGTAATAACTCCTGCATCTACAAAAAGTTTTCCCACTTCTCCTATTCGTCGAATATTCTCTACTCTATCTTCATCTGAAAATGTTAATCCCCTATTTAAACCCAAACGAATATTATCTCCATCTAAAAGATAGGTATGTTTTTTTAAATTATAAAGCTCTAGCTCTAAAGCATTGGCTATGGTCGATTTTCCACTCCCACTTAGCCCAGTAAACCAAAGCAGTAGAGGTTTTTGATTTTTAAGAGAAGCCCGTTTATATGGCGTTAGCTTATGTTCATGCCATACAATATTATTATCTATCATTTTATATACTTCTTTTTAATAAATTTTACAATTATATCTACAGCTTCATCAACAGAAACACTGTCTGTATCAATTATAATCTCTGCATGTTGAGGTTCTTCATAAACATCATTAATTCCTGAAAAATTTTTAAGCTCTCCAATAATAGCCCTCTTGTAAACCCCTTTATAGTCTCTTTTTTTACAACTCTCAATATCTGCTTTAACATAAACAACAATATTATTTTTAACCATTTCTCTAATTGCTTTACGTGACTCTCTATAAGGCGAAACAAAAGAGGCTACAGTAGAGATAGAGTTATGTTGCAGTGTTTTGATTAAATGACCAACTCTATGCATATGATGGTTTCTATCTTCTCTACTAAAGCCTATATTTGGAATTAATTTACGTATCTCGCTAGAATCTAAGCGTTCAATCGGAATTGAAAAGTTTTCTAACTCCGTATAAACCCTATTTGCTATGGTTGTCTTACCACTTAAGGGTAGTCCTGTAAACCAAAGATTAAATGGCTCTATCTTCTCTTTACCCCATCTAACCTTATGCCAAATACGCTCATGCCCCCAATAGAGACCAACTTTTAAAACTGTCTCTACTATACCAGCCAGAATGGCTAAGTCTAAACGTCCAAAAAAAATATAGACAATAACAATGGTTGTAGTTGTTGCTATAAAACGCCAACTTACCCCCTTTGCAATAGAGCGAATATTTTTCTCTTTATACATTAAATTTCTTTACAGTTCCACTCAGGGAAAAACTCCCTAATATATTTATTTAAAGCTTTTTCAGATTCAGTATACTTTTTTAAACTCTTAAATGAATCCTCTTCTCTTTTAGCTACATTTACAATCATACCTCCACCTACTGTATTGTTGGAGACTCTATCAATAACAATAAAACTCCCCGTTAATCTATTATTTTTATACATATCAACAGCAATGGGGCGTGTTAAAAGCATTTTACATGAGGCTATATCATTTAATTCAAGCTTATCCACCTCTGTTCTTTCAAAATTATTGACATTTATCTTATAATTTATATGTTCAAAGTGACCCTCTACAAGAGAAGAGACACCCTTAATATTATAGCTTTGTTTAAGCTCCATAGGTTTTTCATCCATCCAAACTAACATAATTTTTAAACTATTAGAAACTCTTGGTAAGCTTTTAGAGTGGACAATCATATCTCCACGACTAATATCAACCTCATCTTCAGTGGTTAAGGTAATTGCCATTAAAGCAGATGCCTCTTTAGCTTCAATGTTACTATTTTTTTCTGTAATATCACTAGCATTAATAATAGATTTAACTTTAGTTGTTTTCCCTGATGGCAAAACTGTAATGTCATCTCCTACTTTTACTGCACCACTAGCAACTGTTCCACAAAACCCTCTAAAGTCTAAGTTTGGACGATTAACATACTGAACAGGAAATCTAAATTCTTCTTCTTTTGCCTCTTTATCTACACGCATAGTATCTAAAAGATTTAATAAGGTTTTTCCTTTATACCATGACATATTTTGACTAAAGTTGACAACATTATCTCCCTCTAATGCACTAAGAGGAATGTAGTAGCTGTTTTTAATATTTAACTCTTTAACTAAGCTAGTATAATCTTTTTTAATATTCAAAAAAACATCTTCACTAAAGCTTACCAAATCCATTTTATTGATAGCCACAATAACATGTTCTATTCCTAAAAGATTTACAATAAAGCTATGTCTTCTTGTTTGAGTCAGAATCCCTTTTCGAGCATCTATCAAAATAATAGCCACATCAGCCGTTGATGCTCCTGTTACCATATTTCTTGTATATTGTTCATGTCCAGGAGTGTCTGCAATAATAAACTTACGATTTTGGGTTGTAAAAAAACGGTACGCAACATCAATAGTAATGCCCTGCTCTCGTTCACTCTGTAAGCCATCAACCAACAGAGCCATATCTAACTTATTACCAGTTGTACCATATTTTTTACTCTCACTCTCCATTGCAGAGAGTTGGTCATCAAAAATCATTTTAGAGTCATAAAGCATTCGCCCAATAAGTGTAGATTTTCCATCATCAACCGAACCACAGGTTAAAAAACGAAGCATATCTTTGTTTTCATGTTCTTTTAAATAGGCTTCTATATTCTCTATTTTCTCCATTAAAAGTAACCCTCTATCTTCTTAAGCTCCATTGCCCCTACTTGGTCTTTGTCTATAAGTCGTCCTTCACGTTCAGAACTTGTTGAGAGTAGCATCTCTTTAATAATCTCAGGCAATGTTGTAGCACTAGAGTTGATGGCTCCAGTTAAAGGGTAACAGCCTAAGGTTCTAAAACGTACCATCTCTTTTTTAGCTTTAGCTCTAAGTTCTTTTGGCATTCGTTCATCATCTACCATTATTTTTGTACCCTCATACTCTACCACATCACGCTCTTTTGCCAAATAGAGTGAAGGAATAGGTATATTTTCTTGATAGATATACTGCCATACATCAAGCTCTGTCCAATTACTTAGGGGAAATACTCGAACACTCTCCCCTTTTTGAATGGATGTATTATAAATACTCCATAACTCTGGTCGTTGATTTTTAGGATTCCATCTATGATATTTATCTCTAAATGAAAAAATACGCTCTTTGGCTCTACTCTTCTCTTCATCTCGTCTTGCCCCACCAATCACAGCATCATAACCACCAGCATTAAGTGCTTGTTTTAAAGCTTCTGTTTTCATAATATCCGTATGCACACGACTTCCATGTTCAAAAGGTGAAATGTTCATCTCAAGCCCTTTAAGGTTAGCGTGAACTACCAAATCAAAGCCTAGCTCTTTTGCTCTTTTATCTCTAAACTCTATCATCTCTTTAAATTTCCAAGTAGTATCTACATGCAAAAATTTAAAAGGTGGTTTAGCAGGAGCAAATGCTTTCATGGCTAAATGAAGCATAACCGAACTATCTTTTCCTACACTATACATCATAACAGGATTGCTAAACTCAGCAGCCACTTCTCTTAAAATATAGATAGACTCTGCTTCTAGCTGTTTTAAGTGGCTTAAATTACTATTCATTTTTTAGACCTATAAACTCATGTTTATTAATATCAAGAGGAAAAGAAACTTCTAAATTAAGAAGTTCTCCTACAAATATTTTAGATGCTCTTAAAAGAGAGTGTTGCCCTTCTCTACTATATAGTGGTAAAAACTCTATATTTTCGCCATCAATATCTACTCGTTTACTTCTATATAAAACTATTTTTTCTATATTCTTGTCATCTTTAATATCTTGAAGAATGCTCATACTCTCTTTATTTAGCGTATGGGTCTCTGCTGATACAAGAAAAACCCATACATTATTTTCAACAACTGTTTTTTTATCTTCTAAAATAAAATCTTTTGTAGAGAGTAATGGTTTATCGTTTTTGTCAACATCTAAGTTCTTATAAATAGCTGTTGCATCTCCCACTCTATTTAAATTATCTTCTATAGGTTTTATATCTAATGTTGGATATATAGACAAGAGCCTCTTCTTCCAACTATATAGCTCTTTCTCCTTATAGTGGTTCAACACCATAAATAAGCGTTTAAAAAAAGGAAAACCATTCTCCATCATATCATAAACTCTATTGGTATAGACAGGATGATAAGGGTACAAATCATCCATATAAGTCTCAAAATCATATTCATTTGCAATTAAAAATTTTGTTAAACCAATCTCATTTCTTAAAATCAAAGTAGTTTTATTTCTCTCTTTTGAGACATGCCATAGAAACTTTTGAAATTTTTTATCTTTAATAACATTTGTTCTAAAAGCTAAAAAATAAGAACCTAAATGAAAATCAAATATATCTTCATTAAAATAATTTTCCATATGCTTTTTTTTAATATTATTTATTGGAATTTTTAATCTAAATTTATTTGACGCTTTCTCTTTTATAACATAAATTCCTTTTGTTGTCTGCATACCCCAAAAAGAAGTCTTTTTAGCACTCATTTTAGTAAAAACTTTATCTAATGAGTCTAACAAATAACTACTATCATTTACAAAAAGAAGTTCATCATACTTCTCTATTGCTTCCCAACCTACATGATATTGAGCAAGTCGTTTATATGAACCAAAATCATATTCACCATGTCTATATGCCCATGTACCTTTGGTATAAGGTTCTAACTTATCTAACTCTTTTTGGGAAACAATACTATCACTTAAAAAATAGACATCACTGTACTTAGAGAGTTCTTTTATAAAAAGAAGCACACTATTATCAATAATCCCATCTTTATCATACCCAGCAAAAAGAGCTACTCTTTTAGGATTAGAAGGAAGAGTTATGCTCTTGCTTAAACCTTTATACTTTGCTTTTATATCATACTCTCTATTTCTTCCTATAAATTCATAATGAAGTATGGGATTAATAGGTAATAGATAGTTTTCTAAATAGTTATCTACATACCAAAATATATCTATCTTAGTACTAGGAAGCCTCTTTTCTCTCCAACCATACCAATAGTAATGCCACAGAGGATTAATAGATTTTCTTTTTAAATCGGCATTATCTTCTATGTAAAATACTTTATCAAAAAGTTCTGAATTATCTACAATAGTATTGACTTTTTGAATTGACTGTAACCATGTTAAAGCCAAAAACTCTAATATCTCTTTATCTAAAAGCTCTAACTCCAAAACAGCAGGAAGAATAAACTTTCTTTTAACCTTAGAAGGGTAACGCTCCATTAGTAATTGTGTAGAAAAAAGAGCCACATTTGCATGGTCTAAAAGATAACTAATGGTTACATCTAGCTCACTACTCTCCTCTTTTTCTACATAGACAATTAGTTCAATTTTACTCTTTTTTAACACATCAACTAAGGCTTCTGCTTTCTCTTTTCCTCTTATGGTATTTGCATAGACAATACAACTATCATAAGTTACTATCTCAGAAAAATCAAAACTATGAGGCAATGCTTTAAAAAATATCTTCTCTTTTACTAAGTCTAAAGTTAATGGAGCAACAACTCTAAGCATTGAAGCACGATTTTCATTTTCTATATTCTCTGGAAGTAAAGCAACAATATTTAAATCATTTTTTTTAAAAGGAGTTGCCATATTCTCTTTTGCTTTTAACACCAAACTATTGATTTCGTCTGAATGTAGTATATAGTGTTCAAATGCAGAGATATTTAATCTTAAAATTTCATCTTTATAGTTGTTGTAATATCTTGTTACATCAAAAGTTCTATTTGGGCTTTTCCCCTCTTTCTCTCCATACCTGACATAGTGAAGCAACCAATCACTATCTTTCTCTTCTACATCCTTATAATAGTTTAAATAAAAATTACTATCAAAAAGTCCACTCTTTTTAATTAGAGTATAATAAACCATCTCTTTTCGATTCTGAAAATGGTTTTCATCTTTTCCAAATGTTAAAAAATAAATTAGAGGTAAAAGAGAGGAGTTTTTAACATGACTATAGTAGTTACCATACCAAATAGGGTCAAAAGAGTCATTGGGTCTATAACCTTTTTCTAAGCCCTCTTTACAAAAGTGTTCAATGGCTGTAAAGTTTGATAATCTTGCATCTGTATACTCTTTTAAGTAATATTTTTCATCAAATAAGTTACTTTCTTCTATAAGAGTTTTATATTTTAAATTTTTTTTTAGACTTGACAGCATAAATATTTACGACCTTTTAAGTATGTTGTCAAATAGACTCTTTTTTTTCTCTTTAAATGCAATATTGTCTTCTATTAGTTCGTCTATTTTACTATTTAAAGCTTCAATCTCCTCTTCCTTCTTAGCAAGAAGCTTATCCTTTTCTCTAAGTTGCTTATCTATTGACTCTTCTCTCTCTTTTAGTCTCTCTTCTAGCCTCTTCTTCTCATCTTGAGCTATTTTAAAATTCAAGCTCTTTTCACTAAGCTTTTTATACTCTTTTTCTAACTTAGGATAAAGATTTATCATATTACTCATTTTATTATCTACAAACATATTTACTAAATGCTCAAACTCATTTCGTATAGAATCAAACTTAACATTATTATCAAAATCTTTAGTTTTCAGTAGCTCTATCATCTCTTGCAATATACTAGGTGTATCTTTTGGAAAATCTTCTAAAGAGCTATTATTATGTTTAATATCTACATCTAAAAATTCATTAATTTTTTCTAATCTATCTTCTGTTAACTCTAACCCTATAAACTCTTTTAATTTTTCAAAAGTCGCTTTTGGTTCATTTATTAGTTCATCAAAAGAGATAAACATACGCTCATAAGTTTTAGCATAATTTTCAGCCAATAAAAAATGCTCTAACCATAATAAATAGCCTTTTTGAAGTGAAAAGCCATTTCTAACCTTTAAAGACTCTGCTACCTCTAAAGGGTTTCTGTATGGTAAAATAATTTTAATATCAATGCCAAGTTCAGAACAAGCCTTTTCCCAAATAGGAAAAAGCAGACAAATTCTAGGGTCTTTTATAACAAAGTTTTCAGTATCTTTAAACTCTTTTTCTATAATCTTTTTTGCTTCTTTTATATACTCTTTTTGTTTATCTACTGCAATTTTATTAAAATCAAAATGGTAGCTGTCCCAAGCAAAGCTGTTCTCTTTTAAAATTTTTTCGTTTAATTTGTAAACAAACATATTTTCAAAATGCCCCTTAGGGTTACCTTTGGTTGCTTTCATTAAGTCTGTCCCAAACTCTAAACCCATTAGCTCTAGTACTCCACCCAAAGCAGATGTTCCTGACCTGTGCATTCCTAAAATAAAATATGCTCTTTTCAAATCAATCCTTCTATTTTTCACATGAACTTTTATCGCCAAAGCGACAAGCTTTATCTAAAAAGGTCAATGCTTTAATTTTATTTTTAGCTACACCATTCCCTTCTAAATAACTCTTAGCAATTAAGCTACAAGCGTCTGCATCTGCTTTATCACAAGCCCTTTCAAGGTAATCTAAGGCTTTAGTTACCTTTTTATCATTTAGATAAATCCTCCCTAATTTAGAACAGCTTGTTCTACTTCCATAACTACATGCTTTATCATAAAAACTTACAGACTTATTACTATCTTTAACAATCTTATTAGCTCCAACGGAATATAGCTCTCCAAGTTGAGAACAACTCCATCCATCTTTTGCTTGACATGATTTTTTAAATACCATTGAAGCATCTACATATTTTTTATCTTCTAAATAGAATTTTCCTAAACTACTACAAGAGCTAGTTATATTATAATCACAAGCTTTTTTATAAAATACTATAGCATTACTTCTATCTTTATGTAATCCATTAACTCCAAAATCATAGGCATATGCTATTTTTTCACAACTATTAGTACTAAACTCACATGTTTTCATAAAATACTTCATAGCAATATTATGAGCAGGAGATATCTCTCCTCGTCCTTGCTCATAAATAAATCCTAATCCCTCACAGGCTTTAGCATCTTCAAGCAAACATGATTTTTTATATAACTTTATTGATTTATTAATATCGTATCTAGTACTTAAATTACTTTCATAGGTTTGTGCTAATTTAGTACAAATATAGGTATAATTTAAGTCACATGATTTATTAAAAAAATTAAATGCTGTAGCTCTATCTTCAATGCTAACTTGATTATTATATCTTACTCCTACTTTATAGCAAGCTGTAGCATTTCCCTCTTGACACTGTTTTTCATATGGGCTTAATTCTATTTTCTTATTTTCTTTCTCTACTGTACCTATGGCATATAGTGAAACTATTAATAATAAACCTATTATAATTTTTTTCATTTTTTCTCCTATTTATAATTTTGTTATACCCACCCCAATATTAAATCCCCACAATATATAAGCTAACATTATCGACCAAAAAAATTAAGACGGAAACTTTCATAGGGAGATGGGAGATAGAATAATCCTCTATGACGAATATGAAAATTATCTGAAGCAAATTGCCTCAATTTTTCTTGCATAAATGGCAATTTTAACCTTTCATTAAAGAAAAGCTCAATAGCTGTTTTAAAATCACAAAATGTTTTATAAAATTGGTTTTGTAAGACCTCTTTTTTGAAAAATTTCCAAACTCTCTCAATAGGATTTAGATTTGGAGAATAAGGAGGAAGAAAAATCATTTTGATTCGCTTATATTTATCTGTTTCCAGTGTTTCTTGAATCATCTTCGACTTATAATATCTTGCATTATCTGCAAAAAGATATATATTCGCATCACTATCACTGTAATTCTCTATAATGCTATCAAATAGCTCTAGTGTTGAATCAGAATTAACTGTTTTGCTAGGATTTGCAATCACCTCACCACTCATAACATTGTAAGCCCCATTAAGGTTAATCCTATCTCGTCCAGAGTTGGTTTCAATAATCTTCTCTTTACCTTTCTCTACCCAAGCACATCCTGCTTTTGTATTATGAGTTGGATGAACACCATCCAAGAAAAGCATATTTTCATCATCTTCAAGTTCATCTTTAAGCTTTTTATACTGGTTTTCGAACTCTAATTGTTTCTCTGTAGACTCCATAGTATTGGCTTTTTGTGGGACTGTTACCACTTTTTTGTAAACAAATCCTAAATCATGCATCAATTTAACTATCGTACTCTCTTTATAAAAAATATTAAATTCATCTTGGATATATCTCTGTACTTCTTTTGAGTCTTCTACTAAATTATCTCTAATGAATTGCTTTACTTGCTCTTCTTGTTCTGGGCTAATCTCTTTCTTATTCCCACTTTTATCTTTTCTTCTATCTCCAAAATCTATTGAGTCCATTCGATACTGTTTAAAATCATTGATATAGCGTCTTATTGTTTGCAGGTCTAATAGAAGTATCTCTTTTATCTCTCCTCTACTCATACCTTTTTCACATAGCAATACTACTCTTATTCGATTTTCTCGCATACTATTATTGTATGTGTACTTATGGATTGTTTTTAGTTGGTTCTTTTCTTCTTCTGTTAGGTTTAATGGACTCATGATTTTTTCTTATGACATTATACCCAATTTTATTGGGATTTTATTTTAGGGTGTGTA
>FPHM01000095.1_pt1 | contig 18157 bp, 19 predicted proteins | sample 1057441 | NCBI WGS metagenome assembly FPHM01 (sample SAMEA4473311, study PRJEB15554) | hydrothermal vent metagenome | biome: marine basaltic hydrothermal vent biome; feature: marine hydrothermal vent; material: water | place: Pacific Ocean | collected 2011-06-14/2011-07-23 | depth 1155 m | reverse complement strand
AAAGTATAATAATTTGTTTCTTTACTCTTAGGATTTATAAGCTTCATCGTCTTCTCCCCTTTTCCTATTTCAATCGCTATGCCTTGCTCACTCAAAATCAAATCTGAAAGCCTAAAGCTTTCTTTATTTATCGTGAGCTTTACCCCAACATAGCGTTCTTTGAGTCCTTGGAAATCTAATTTTTTAGTAAAATCTATACAATCCCCTACACGATGTTGGTTTACAAAGAGCCATAGCCAAAAGATATTGATTTCTGAGGCTTTTTTGACTTGTTTTTCTGTGTAATTGTCTGTTTTTATGGAGAGTTTTCCATAGGAATTGATGTTAAATAAGGTTTCTTTTTTCCAATTGGGTACGAAGTTACAGATATCTTCTCCTGTTTTTACGAAAGTTTTGCTTGTTTTTTCTATAAAAGTGACTAAATCTTTATCTTCTGTGTAGTTTGGCGTTTTTTCTTCTGCTTTTACAGGCTTTTCTTCTTTGGAGACTTCTATATTTGCCAAAAGCGTTTCTAATGCTTTATTTTTTTCTTCTAATATTTGACGCTCTTTTTCGGATATTTTTAAAACTTTTTTGAGCCGAATCACTTCCTCATCTTGGCTTGGTAAAACCAGTTTGGCATTATAGGTTTTGGCTGTTTCACTCAGTTTGATGGCTCTAACTTTATGTTTATTTCTCCAACTGGGTATATCCACGAGTTTCGTGTTTATAAATCCTCTATCTTTCAAGACTTTGAGCGTGGCTTCCAAAGTTTTTTGATGCAGTTGTGGTAGGTCTGAGAGAATTTTATTCGTCGTAATCACATAATAATCTGTATCTACTTTGTTTGCCCAATACGGTACATTGATGAGATACGCCATCACATCCATTTGCGTATGAGAAAGTTTATATTTTTCTTGAAAGAGTAAATCTTTGATGAGAATGCGCGTTTGTTTGGGCAAATTTTGAGCTTGGGACATGGTTTTTCCTTGAAAATGGGTATTTTCAAGAGTTCAGCTACCAACATCCCTTGATAAAACGAAAGAAACAACACTTTTAAAGCGTGTTTAACTAAAGATTCTGTAAAATCACAGAAGCTTTAGCTAGAAGTAGGGTTGTTGGTTTTCAGACGCTCTGACCTTACTTTGTTTCTAACTTTTAATTCCCCTATTGTATACAAAACTTCCTTAAAGAAAAATTAGTCTATATATTATTTCCCCTTCGCTCTAAAACCTCAGAAAGTAGGTCTAATAATGCATTATTACAAAATTTAAGATTGAAAATCTTTTTGCTTGATAATGCATTATAGGGGCTTGGTTTTGAGGGGTGAGTAGTTTTCATGGTCCTGTTTATGGGTTACATTATACTTCAGTAACTTAAGATTGGTTATACTCAAAATATATTCCTAAGGAAAATCATGCAAACACTTACAGAAAAAGACATAGACAACGCTCTAAATAACCGTTTTAAAGAAGGCTTTCTCTCTCTCAAAGATTTGCCTCAGCCTTCAACATTCAAAGATATGGATAAAGCCACGGAGCGTATTGTCCAAGCCATTAAAAATAAAGAGAAAATTACGATTATTGGGGATTATGATGTCGATGGGGTGACTTCTACGACGCTGATGAAATTGTTTTTTGAAGAGATTGAGTATCCGATACAGTGGATTATTCCTAACCGTTTTAGAGATGGTTATGGATTGTCTGCGAATATTATTCCACGGATTTTAGGTACGGATTTGGCGATTACGGTGGACAATGGGATTTCTGCTTTTTATGCAGGAGAATTGTGTAAAGAACATGGCATTGAACTGATTGTGACAGACCATCATCTTTTGCCTCCTCAAATCCCTGATTGTTTTGCGATTATTGACCAAAAACAAGAGGATTGTACTTTTCCTTATTCTGAGGTTTGTGGGGCTCAGATTGCTTGGTATTTGATTGCTTCACTCAAAAATGCTTTGGGTGTGACTATCAATATGATGTCTTATATGGAGCTTGTAGCCATTGCGATTATTGCTGATATGATGCCTCTTTATCATATTAATAGGGCAATGGTCGAAGCTGGGTTAAAGGCTCTGAGTAAAAGCCAAAGACCTGCGATAAAAGCCTATAGAGAACATAGCAAGAAAGAGACATTTTCTGCTGAAGATATAGGGTTTTTCTTAGCACCTATTTTGAACTCAGCAGGACGCATGGACGATGCTTCACAGGCTGTGGAGTTTTTGACTTCTAGGAATATTTATGATGCAAGGGTACGCCTTGAACGCCTCATTGAATTTAATACCCAAAGAAAAGCTACAGAACAAGAGATTACAGAAAAAGCACTTTTGCAAGTGAATAGCAAAGATGAAGTGATTATCGTAGAAGGTTTAGGGTGGCATGAGGGCGTGGTAGGCATTGTGGCTGCGAGGGTATCGCGTCATCATGCAAAGCCTTGTATTGTATTGAATCGTGCTGAGAATGGCATACTCAAAGGCTCAGGACGAAGCTTTTCTTCTTGTGATTTGTTTGCTATTACCAATGATTGTAGAGAATATTTGGACAAGTTTGGAGGACATCAAGCAGCCATAGGACTTGCTATGCAAGAAAAACATTTAGACGCATTTAAAAAGAAGCTTCAAGAGAATTTTATCAAAGCCAATTTTAGCAAAGCAACCCATGACCCCGATTTGCTTGGTCTCTTACATTTCTCTGATATTTCATTTGCACTCACAAAGCTAATGAAAAAGTATGAACCTTACGGACAAGGCAATCCCACACCTAAGTTTCTTTCACAAAATATAGAAATTCTTCAAGCCGATACTATGGGAAAAGAGGGCGAACACCTGCGTTTTTCTTTTGTGCAAGATGGCATTGTGATGAAAGGTGTGAAGTTTAAAAGTAAAGAAGTATTTCATGCAGGGGATAAAGTAGATATTACTTATACGGTGAATGAAAATCACTTTAGAGGGAATGTGACCTTGCAATTGATGGTGGAGAAGATTATCTCTTCTGCCCATTGATAAGACGCTTAGTCTTCACTGGCAAAAAAAGATTTCCAGACTAAACCTGCTAAAATAGCTCCTACGATAGGGGCTACCCAAAATACCTAAGTAATTATTAATCATTTTATAGATACACTTTTAAAAATATAAACTAAGGAAAAATATTATGAACAAATCTATATTGGGGTTACTCTCTCTTCTATTTTTACTTATTATCCTTTGTGTCTATCAAAAAACTGAAATGCTTTATGCACTTGCACATCCTGTAGAAATGACTAAGACAAACACTATCAAACAAAATACAGAAGAAGTTCAGAAAGAAAAAGAGATTACTCAACAAAAAGAAATTGCTAAGCAAAATGAGATTGCTAAAGAAAATGAGATTGCTAAGCAAAATGAGATTGCTAAACAAAAAGAAATTGCTAAGCAAAATGAGATTGCTAAACAAAAAGAGATTGCTAAACAAAAAGAAATTACTCAACAAAAAGAAATTGCTAAACAAAAAGAAATTGCTAAGCAAAAAGAGATTGCTAAACAAAAAGAGATTGCTAAACAAAAAGAGATTGCTAAACAAAAAGAAATTGCTAAGCAAAAAGAAATTGCTAAGCAAAAAGAAATCACAAGAGAAAAAGCAATTGTAAAAGAAGAAGTAGAAATAGTTGATTATTTAGGTACATTGATTAAGGATAGAGAGAAGGTCTTGAAACATAGAGAAGAAATTATTTTAGACTTACATAAATTGGTAAATAAAGCTGTGGATAATAGGCGTATTGCTGTTGAAGAAATGAATACTGTGTTTATAGAACGAGAAAATAGAGAGAAACGGCTTATTAAAGAGAGAGAAGAAATATTGCAAAATATACTTACACCAAGAAAAGGACAATAATTATGTTAGAAATTGCATCAGAAATTACAATATGTTTACTTATCGCTGCCTTTATCGGATTTGCTATAGGATATATCTTCGCTAAGAATACGAAGAAAGTCTCAAAAGAAATTGAGAATGAAGTAGAAAATGAAGTGAGTGCAGAAGAAAATACAAAAATAACTTTGCCTGATATAGCAACGAAAGAAGCCATTGAAGCACTTGAAGCCTTAGAAGCCCAAGATGAAGCTCCTAAAGAAATAGAAGCTATTAAACCAGAAGTTCTTGATGCACCTTTACAAGATAAGCCAAAAGATAAACTTTCTACGATTAAAGGTATAGGTCATAAACTAGAAGAAACATTGAATCGTCAAGGTATTTTCTATTTTTATCAAATAGCCAGTTGGGAGGATAGTCATATTAAATGGTTAGAAATTAATACGACTTTTGCACACCGTACAAAAAAAGACTTATGGGTCAGACAAGCCAAAGCACTCATCGCCTAATCTTCTTTACCACAAGATAGCCTCTGTGCTATCTACTCACTCCCTAATCTACACTATGCTATAATCTTTTAATCCAATTAAAGTAGTCCTATGAATCTTATTCACATTGCACAAGAGACATTTCACATTGAAGCAGATGCTTTACTTCAAGCTTCTTCTCGTCTTGATTATCAGTTTATTGATGCTGTAGAATTGATTTTACAAACCAAAGGGAAACTTATTATTACAGGTGTGGGTAAATCGGGATTGGTAGGTGCAAAAATAGCTGCTACTTTTGCAAGTACGGGGACTTCGAGTTTCTTCTTGCATCCAACGGAAGCTTTACATGGAGATTTGGGAATGATAAGCCAAGGAGATACGCTTTTAGCTATTTCTTCTAGTGGAGAAAGTGAAGAACTTACCAAGATTTTACCCCATATCAAACGCTTTAATATTCCTCTTATTGGACTCACAGGCGATAGACATTCTTCTTTGGGACGCTATGCTGATGTTGTATTGGATATTTCTGTCGAAAAAGAAGCTTGTCCTTTGGGTATTGCTCCTACCACTTCTACCACACTGACGATGACTTTAGGCGATGCTTTGGCTGTGGTATTGATGAAAAAGAGAGGATTTAAAAAAGAAGATTTTGCGTCTTTTCATCCAGGAGGGGCATTAGGCAAAAAACTTTTTATACGCATTAAAGATAGTATGCGTACAGAAGCTTTGCCTATTATTGAAGAGAACAGTACACTCAAAGAGGCTATTTTGTGTATGAGCAAAGGAAAACTAGGACATCTTCTTATTGTGAATAAGAAAGAAGAATTCATTGCATTACTAAGTGATGGAGATTTGAGACGGGCATTAATGGAAAAAGACTTTGACATTGAAAACAAAGTATTAAACTATGCCAATACCAATCCTAGTAGCTATACAAATACAGAACTCTTGGCATCGGAAGCCCTAGAAATTATAGAAGCACAAAAAATACAATTACTACCTATTCTCTCTAAAAATCAGAAGATTATAGGCGTATTACATATACATGATTTAATCAATTTAGGAATAAAAACAAATACATGAGACTTAATAAATACATATCACACAATACAAAATATTCACGCCGTGAGGCAGACACACTCATAGAAGAAGGGGTCGTAACGCTCAATAAAACGGTGATAAAAGATTTTACTTATAGCGTTGAAGAAGATGACCATATCTATGTCAAAGGTAAGGCTATAAAAGTCAAAACTGAACTTACTATTATTGTTTATAATAAACCTAAAGGTGTGTTGGTAACAAAAAGAGATGATAGAGGGCGTACGACTATTTATCATAAACTCTCAGGGAAGTATCGACATTTTATTCCTGTAGGTAGGCTAGACTATGCCTCTGAGGGATTGTTACTTCTCACAGATGATACAGAAGTGGCTACGGCACTGATGGAAAGTGGACTTGACCGAACTTATAATCTAAAAATTGATAAACCCATAACAACAGAAATGATGGACGCAATGAAAGAAGGACTGGTTTTAGATGATGCAAGAGCAGGTGGACATGAAAAATCTAAGATTTATGCTATGGAGTTTGCACCTTTTGCACATTTTGAAGTCCGAGGAGAAGGAAAATTCTTTACAAAACTTCGTGTAACGATTAAAGAAGGGAAGAACCGTGAGCTTAGACGATTTTTTGGACATTTTGATGCCAAAGTCTTAGACCTCAAAAGGATTTCTTTTGGAGGTATTGAACTCAACAATCTACCAGAAAACAAAACACGCTACTTTTCACGCAGAGAATATGATGATGTACATAAATTCATGAAACGAAGACGAGCCAATCAAGAAGCTTCTGTTAAAAATGCTCAAAATCATGAAAGACAAGAAGCCAAAAATAAATATCTTAAGGCAAAAGAGAAATGATATAAAAAGTCAAAGTGATTTAAAGCACTCTTACTTTAAATTACGCAAGGCTCTTTTCGCTTTTTCCATACTCATTTCCCCCGAAAAGAATTTAGCTTCAACACTATCAATACTATTTAACAATTTAGCTTGAAGGGCTTCGCCTCTCAATCTATCAGAAAGAAAACTTCTCATTTCAGTAAAATTAGGAAAAAGTTTAAGATAATCTTCTTTTAGTGTTGATTTATTCCATGCTGCGATTTGCACAGAAGGAGATACTTCACTTAGATCTAAAATATCTTGTCCTATACTGTCCCTACTCGAATAGCTATCAAACTGATGTTCTTTGTTGTAATCATCATTTTGAAATCTTTCATCGTCTTTTTGTACATCACCAAGAAAATTGGTAAGTAAATACATCGCTGCAATACCTACACCTATATATAATAGTAAACTTTTATTCATTATTTCGCCTTTGTTTTTTTAATAGTATACTCTATTTTTAATTGGACATGGGTTTAGATCTTACGGGTCTAATGGATACCATGCGTTTTTCGGGGACTTTAAAAGTCATTTTTCTGTTTGATGCTGTTGATTCTTCTATGATTTTGTCATAAAGATAAATATCATTTCTAAAATATGCCAAACCATTTTCTTCATACACGGTAAAATAAAGTATATGTACAGGTATAGATTCACGCATTCGAATGCTATGGGGTTTATTGCTTTCTAATATCCCTGCGATGAAATCTTGTGTATAGTTTCCTTTGCTATATCGAAGTAAAATATTGAGCAAATCAAAAGGTTTTTCTACACGCACACAACCTGAACTATAGACTTTGTAGCGTCTTGAATACAAAGATTTATTGTCTGTATCATGTAAATATACCAAATATTTGTTTGGAAACATAAATTTTACACGCCCTAAAGCATTATTTTCTCCAGAATACTGTACAAAACGATACGGTACGCGTTTTTTACTATTTTCATACTTACTCAACATAGATGCACTTACTTCTACTTCTTTTTTGCCAGAAAATGCATGAATATTATTTTCTTTCAAATACTGAGGATTCTCACGAAGTACAGGAATTAAATCTCTTTTGATAAGGTTATCGGGAATTGTCCATGTAGGATTAAGTACCATATAATCAATTTTATCAGAAAAAATAGGCGTTGGTCTATCAATGCGTCCCACAATAACCCCTGTTTTATATACACTATTCCCTTGCTTATAATAACGCAAATTAAAATCAGGTATATTTACTTCTACATGAGCCTTTTCAAATTCTGAAGGATATAGTTTTGTTTTATCCAAGTTTGTGATAATAGCTTGAATTTTTGTGGATACAGGTTCATTCATATAATAAGTAACTGTTTTATCTAATCTTCCTGTGGCTTTGAGTAAAAATCGTTTTTGATAAGTCAATAAAGCATATTTTAAAGTCTTTGTAAATTGTGTATTTAAAGATGCCCCTTTGGGATAATCACCAGAAAGCTGTAAACGCTGTTTTACCAAAGTAATGCGTTTGGCATTATTTCCCACTTTTAAAATGCTATTACTATAAGGAATATTAGGAAAATTATTCATAACACGATAATTATTGAGAAGCTTTATCAATTTTACATAGCGTTTTTTCATAGGCAATAAACTGTATAAATAACCATAAATATTTCCATTATGTATGGCAGAAATCAAAGGAGAAAGTGCAGGAAAGCCTTTGGGTGACATTTCCCAATTCGACTGAATATCGTCACTTTCTTTCAATCCTTTCATCTTCTTTTGTACCAAAGCCCAATCTACATCTCCTTGGACGATAAAACGCACCAAACGCACCATAGAACTCGTAAGTAGCAAATCTAGCCTTGCATATACAGCAGACTTTTGGGAACTAGAAACTTCTCCATTGTCCAAAAGGTAGTAAAGACGAGAAATAGTGGCTTTATCAAAGTCTTTATTTTTGTAATTAAATAAAGGATTATTCAGTGCTTGTATCAAATCACTGGCCTGTTTTACTTGTTCTCTACCTATCCACAAGGCTTGATTTCCTCTCTTTGCATAAATGCTTTTAATAATATTCTTGTTTACACCTTGTACACGCGTTTGTAAACCTTCAGAAATATGTGCTGAGATACTTTTCATAGAAAAAGTTTCTGCCAATAGGGTAATATGCAAAAAAGTAAGCATAATAAAAAGTGATAAAATACGCAAGATTTTTCCTTAAAATGATAATATAATGGGTATTATAGCTATATAAGATAAGCTTTATCTATCTCTTCTATAGATTAATCATTACTTAATAGAATTTTTATTATCATATTTGCATTCAAAAACTAAAGGAATAACAAATGAAATTGAAAAATATCGTTTTAGCAGGGTTACTTACACTAGGTTTTACCTTTGCAAATGCAGAACTTACTGCAGATTTTCAGGGACTCAAAGGTAATCAAGAAGCGAAAATAGATACGCTACTAACAAAAATAGAGACTATCGGATATTCAACAGTGACAGTGAACAGTCATATTGAAAAGTTTTATTTTAATAAGTTCAAAGAAAAAGGCGTAGAAATGCTTTCTTTCTTTGCTGTAGTCAACAAAGAAAAACTGAGACCTCTTCTTCTTGCAAATCCTGATTTTGGTGCTTATGCTCCTTTTAATTTCTTGGCATATAAAACTTTAGATAGCAAAGCTGATGACAATACATGGTTTGGTCATTTGAGTGCTGATACCATGTTAAATATTATTGGTGAAAAAGACGAAGCCAATAAAAAAGCCTTTACAGCGATGGTTGCAGATTATGACACTTTGGTAAACAAAGAACTCAAACCAACACTTAGTAAAAAGTTTGAAAGAAAACAAGCTCTACCAGAAAAAGGGCTTACAAAACTTATCAAAAAATTTGATACACCAGAAGACCTAGAAGACTGGGTAGATGAATTCGTATCTGACCATGATGGGCGTTTTGCTAAAGCTAACTTCGTCATTGCTGGATTTATTGATTTTAAATTTGAATATGATGATATGGAATTAGATTTTGATAAATATGACGCGTACTGGGTTTCTCTACTTTGTCACTTTGAATTCTCTAACTCTATCTTCAACAGAGGTAAACCAGAAGCAGGAATGTTTGCACCTTGTTCAATCTATTTCTACATTCCAAAAGGCACAAACGAACTTCATGTTGGATACGCAAGTGTAGACAACTGGATTAATGGATTAAACTTTACAGATGCAAAACGCATTGAAAGTATGAAAAAAATGGATGCTGATGTAAGTAAAATCTTCAAAGAAATGGGTTTTGAAGCAAAAAAATAAAGTAATTTTTCTTTTTCCCCCTCATTCCCACAATTTTTGTGGGAATGCATTCTTAATAAAGAAAGCAAAAACTTCAACCCCCCAAAAAAAGACCATAGCTCCCCTTTTCTCTCTTAGGGAATTAAAAAAATAACAGTGAGTAAGCTCTAGTACAATCTCTAGTTAGATAAAAAAGTTACTATCTTTAGAGCTAATAAACTGAGATAAAAGCTTTAAGCAATCCTCTTGATTCTCCTCCTTTATCAATATCTCCATTGGTGTTTTACCTTTTCTCTTGCCACTTTTATATCGTCTATAATTATGACAAAAGGCAAAAAGATTCAAAAACTCTTGTGTCACTTGATTTTTAGAAGCATTGAGATAGGGACGAAGAAGTGAATTAATGCACTCAACCATTGAAGAGACTTGTACATACTGCGAAATATGCAGGGGTGGATGTGGATAATGAAATGCATAATATGATTGTGAATAAGAGTGTTTTGGTGTCTGCTTGGGTGCAGATTTTTGGGGGATTGGTTGTGTTGGGCAGATTGATGTTTTGGTGGAGGAGGAAGAAATAATGCGTAGGTTCGATTTTATTGAACAATAGTTTAATGTTTAATAGTATATAATTATGGAAAGGGTACACAGAAATGATAAGAAATACTACTTCTTATCATCTTGTGAGACAATCTAGTCTTTGTCTGTGTTCTTTGGCTTCTTACAATCCCTATAATTCAACCACATAATCGTGACTTTCACTACAGAAATTATCAAAGCTAGTACCGAGAAATAAATTTTCATATCGTACCCTTTCCAATGAGATAACCCTGCCTATGCCAAAGCATCGTAGCTTCAAGCCCACCCACTCAAAAGAAAAGAAGAACACTACCCCATTTACCGAAAAAGGGTACGGGGATTATAGCTTTTTTGGGCTTGAATGAGGGAGGTGAGATAGTAAAGTTTGTTACTTTTTTAGATATTTTTAAAAAGTGTATATTCAACGCTTAACCCTTTTTTGTTGGGATTATGAGAGGAAAGAGTTGTAGTTGTTACCAGACCCTTTCTTTCTTTTATCATCCATAGCATTGCTATCTTTGTGTACATATTCAGTTTCATTAGAATCATTATAATAATTATCCATTAAGATTGAAAACCTTTGCGACCTAAAAAATTATTCTGTGTTTTTTTTATACTTCTAGCTTCGTTTAGAATTGACCTTTCATAGTCTTTTATTGATTCTGTAGCCCTAATTAAATCTTTAAGCATAGGTACTGAAACCTTATCACTAATTTTTACAATAAGATTATTTAAGTGTACAGAATTTCTATTATCTCTCTCCATGATTTCTGTTTTGCTGATTCTTATTTCATTGATTATTTTGTGATAGAGGTCTTCCAAACTAGGCGATAGGGATTTATCATCAACAATCATTTTAATACTTTTTTTATTGATATGCGTGTTGAGTGCTTCAATGCTTTCTTTAAAAGGTTCTTGGTTATCAAGATAGGCTTTTTTGATAGAGTCTTCTAATAAAATATTAATCTTTCTAAGATGGTCTATGACAACTGTCTCCAATATTTTATTCATATTGTTGAGCTTTGCATCTAACATCTTTATTTTATTTTCTGTTCTCTGCTGTAGCATTCTTTGGAATGCTTCTATTTTCATTATTATAAAATCGCCATGATGCTTAGACTTGACTCCATCCCTCTGTCTCCAATACTAGATTCGTCCCACTTTGGCTTTTATGTTTTCTATTCATCTCACCTCTTACTAATTTCTCATATCTTTTTTTAGTCTTTTAGTCATGTCTTTTCTTTTATTCGTATCTTAGCACTTTTTCTTTTAGATTGGTTCTGTAGAAAGGTATGGATAAATGCTCTCATTCCAAAGCTCTATAAGCTTTGAAACAAGAAAAAGATTAATCCTCAGTCACTTCATCTAACACAGCATTCATATCTTTTTGAGCTTTGATGAGTACATCTTTAGATGCTTTTTCTGCTACATCTATTGAACTAAACCAATTGTATATTGCTGGGTAAGAAAAATGTACGACTTTCTCACCTGATTTTCTATACATAAAGAGTGTACATGGGGCAAATGCTCCTGCTTCTGGGTGGGTTTTTGAAACTTCAAAGATGACAGAAAGTTTACAAATTGAATAAGCATCAAAAAAGTCATAAGTTCTGCCTTTTACCCCATAATCTGCACTAAGCTTATTGTATCCTGCTACGACAAATCCTGCTGTGATAAGTCCTGCTTCTAATTCTTCTTGAATACCATCAACTTCGTCTTCTATATTATCATCACCCTCAACATCCATCTCAATAGTAAAAGTATTTACCAATGCACCTTCTGCTTTTCCTATGGTGTAAGAAAGTGTTTCAAACTTACCTTTTGGAAATGCTTTTGTAAAGACTTTTCCCACTTCTTTCATATAGGCGACAAGGTCGGCATTGTCAGTAGGAATACCTGTGATTTTTGCGATTCCTGCAATATCCATAGATGAAATAGAAAGGGTTTTTTCTCCTTTTCTAGTGAAAATAGACATGCTTAGTGGCGTAAAAAGTGCCATTTTTGGAAAGTCTTTGATGAGTTTACTTGCTACTTCTTTTTTATGTACTGTAAAAAGATTATAGGCATCATGCGTATGTGTTTTGAACTTTCCATCAAAAGCTTTATTCATATCATTATTACCTGTGATATGAAATCCTGCGTCTTTAAAGGCTTTTTCCACGCTTTTGGCTGTGATTTTTCCTGCCTCATTATCCACTGTAAAAATACGAATATCTTGTGCCATACTTAGGGTAAGCATTACTGTAAACCATGCCAATACTTTAAAACTGTTTTTCATCTTTTTTCCTTGGGGTTATTTTGAATAAATAACAATAACCAAAAAGTGATTAAAATGCACTTTTTTAGTAAATAAGCCTTGATGTTTTTGAGTTTTAAGTCAAACAAAGTACAATTAGTTATAAAGGATATTTAACTTATGCATAAGCCTACACTATTAATAAAACTACTCAAAGAACCTCTCCTACACTTTTTACTCATAGGCTTTGGCTTCTTTGTACTTTTTTCACAAATGAACCCTAAAGAAGAAAATACTACAAAACCTATTATTCATATCAAGAAATCTATAATAAATGAAATAGCCATGACATTTAGAGAAGAAAATAAAAAAGAAGCCACAAAAGAGGAATTAGAAGTCCTAGTCAAGCAACGCATACGAGAAGAAGTCTTAGCAAATGAAGCTATGGCAATGGGTTTGAATACAGAAGATAAAGTCATACGACATCGTTTGGCAGAAAAAATGTCCTATCTTTTTGAAGATGTTGCTATCTTAGAAGACCCAAGTGAAGCTATATTAAAAGCCTATTTTAAAGAGAATGCAAAACAATTTAAAGAAAATGCAAAGTATGAAGATATAGAAGCAGAAATAAAAGAAGCATGGATAAATTATACACAAGCCAAAGAAAATGAACTTTTTTATGAAAGTTTAAAAAGTCGTTATACCATACAAATGGATGATATTTAAAGATGAAAAAGCTATTTATATTTTTACTTCTTGCTCTCTTTAGCTTTTTTACTGTAGCAGATGAGCTTAAACTCTCTTATCTTGAAATCACAGAAAATAGCCCTAAATCCTATAGTCTACTCTTAAAAATACCACTAAAAGACAAGAAAAAAATTGATATTTCCGTTCAAATGCCCAAAGGCTGTAAAAGTACTCTAGCCAAAAGAACACAATCTATGGAAAATACTTCTTTAGAAACTTGGCAAATAGCTTGTGACGATGGCTTAAGCAATCAAAATATCTCTATTCATGGCTTAGGAGATTTAGAATTACTCTTACGCTTAGATTTACTTTCTCAATCACATTCTATACTGTTAAATACGAGTAAAGCCTCTTATAGCATTCCCAAAACACAAGAAAGCTTTGAAATCGTACAAACCTATACATGGCTAGGTATTACACATATTTTAATTGGTTTGGACCATTTACTTTTTGTCTTTGCTCTCCTACTTATTGTCAAAAATATGCATCGTTTACTCTGGACAATTACAGCTTTTACCCTCGCCCATTCTCTCACTATGATTGTTGCTACACTTGGAATTATCAATCTGCCACAAGCTCCTGTCGAAGCTATTATTGCCCTAAGCATACTCTTTTTGGCGATGGAAATACTGCATGAAAAAGAGGGTAAAATCGGTTTAACTTCGCGTTACCCTTGGCTTATTGCTTTTATTTTTGGACTCTTACATGGTTTTGGATTTGCAGGAGCATTGGCAGATATTGGATTACCACAACAAGCTATTACACTTGCCCTACTCTTTTTCAATATTGGTGTAGAATTGGGTCAGCTAATATTTATAGCCTCAGTCGTCTTTACCGTCATTCTCTTGCGTCGTTTAAACATCCCCACAGTACTTGAAAATCTCCAAACAATCATAGTCTATATGATGGGTGGGATTTCTGCTTTTTGGCTTATAGAAAGAACGCTATCCTTTTAGCATTGACTGCTTAATATAATCAATATTCTTTTGCGTTTTTTTTGTAAAAGAATGTTCTTTCCCAAATAGAATTTGGCGTATTTCCAATGCTTTTCCCAATTCTTTGAGTGCTTTTTCATGTTTCTTTTGTTTAAAATATACCAAGCCAATGTTACTATGTGCCAAGGCAATAGAATAATCATGTTTATCCAAAGTATCTTGTCGTATAAGCAAAGACTTTTTATAATATTTTAAGGCTTCTTCATACTTACCTTGCTGTCTATAGACTTTGGCGATATTATTACTTGTAATCGCTTCTGTCCGATGATTTTCTCCTAGAGTAATTCTTCGTATTTTTAAAGATTTAAAATAATAGGCAAGTGCTTCTTTATTATTTTTAAGTTTTGCATACACCCCACCAATATTATTATAAGTCGTAGCAATGAGTATATCATTTGGCTCTAAAATCTTTTTTTGTATTTTTAAAGCTTCAAAGTTATATGCCAAAGACTGATGATACTGCCCTAATTTTTTAGAATAAATTCCTAATCTACCATAAGTAATCATCGTCTCATTCGAATATTCACCAAACTTCTGTAAATCCTCATCTAATTGTATGAAACTGTATTTTAAAGCAGATTTATAGTCCCCTCGTTTTTTTGCTTCTTCTGCTTTATTGTGGTTTGGTCCATGAGAAAAGAGTACGCTTACTCCCATAAAAAGTAAGAAAGATAATAATTTTTTCATTTTTTTCCTTAAAAGAAATATTAATCTAAAAGATAGATACTATCACCCTCTTCAATCATTCCAGAATGAATAACTTTGGCAAAAATACCTCTATCATTTTTGAGAAGTTTAGGAAGTCTCGTATCTATTTGACTAAGACTTTTACAAAGTGTACAAAGTTGATTAATTTCTAAAACTGTATTTCCTATTCTTAATTGACTCCCCGCACCTAAATGATAAGGATTATAATCCATTAAGATATTTTCCCCTAAGAATCCTTCATTCAGTTCTATACCATGATTTTTGGAAAGTGTATAACTGTCTAAAGAAGCAATAAGTACAGACCTAGCAATATTCTTATTATAGTGTTTATCATCACAAATACCTTGAGAATCTAAATGAAAAAAGTGACTATTTTTGCGTCCTGAAGGGGGAGAATAAAACAATGAAGAAACGATACCTACTTTGGTCATGTACACTACTTTATTCTATTTTATTATTTATATTCCACACGATAAAAATTCTTTATTTTATACTAAAATAGACAACTTATATCGTTGAAAAAACCCCATAATAAAATTATGGAGTATTCGAGGTTATTCTGTTACCGTAGGTGTAGAAATTACCTTAGGTGGTTCTACAACTGTTGGTAAAGTAATAGTAGGTTTAACTTCTACTTTTTTCTCTTCTACAATATTTACTACAGGTGTTTCAGCTTTCGCTTCTTCCTCTGCCTCTTTTTTTACTTCAAGTGCTTTGGCTTCGGCTTTCACTTTTTCCTCTGCTACTTTTTTTGCTTCAAGTGCTTCGGCTTCTGCTTTCGCTTTTGCCTCTGCCACTTTTTTTACTTCAAGTGCTTTGGCTTCAGCTTTCGCTTTTTCCTCTGCTACTTTTTTTGCTTCAAGTGCTTTCGCTTTTTCTTCTGCTTCAGCTTCTTTTTCAGATGCTTCTTCTTTAAGTGCTTCATAATCAATTAAATCATCTTCGTCAAACATTTCTAGTTCTTCATAAGATCTAAATACATTCGATGGACTTAATATATAATACAAATCTTTATCTCTAAATTCATTTAAAGTAACTTCTTTAGTAATAAAATCTGCGATGATACCATCATCCATTTTTTCAATAATTCTATCTTTAAGCAATTCAAAATAAAGTACAGTTTCATCAGCTGCTGTTTTATCCGTAACAAATCCATGTCCTGGCACCAAATAGTCCCAATCTTTTGATTTAATAGAATTTAATGCATTAATTTGACCGACAACAAGACCATCTCTGTTTGAAGTAACTCTACCATTCATAACAGTATCAGCTGCTAAAACAACTTTATCATCTGGTAAGTATAAATACCAATCTTCTTCAGAATGAACATAACCAACTTTAACATATTCTAATTTTACACCAGAAATAGTAAACTTTGTTGTTTCATCAAATGATTTACTCGGTAAAGCAAGAACCGTTTGTCTCGTTGCATTTTGATAGAGTGCTTTAATCATTCTAGTTTGTAAACCAGGATAATCTTGACCTTCAATATGCCTAGGACCAAAATAATTTTCATTAATAGATTTAGGTCCAATAATTTTTGCACCCTGAACTTCAGTGTAATAGTTATTCCCTAGCCAATGGTCATCATGTTCATGACTAATAATAACATTCTTCACTGGCATATCTGCAATTTTTTTCATTTGTGCATAGGCTTGTTTTGCAAACACATAAGATGGACCTGAATCCCAAGCTATCCACTCTGTATCACCTTTGATGTAACAAGAGTTAGACATATCACCAGCATTTTCCTTAGTTGGCATTTCCATAGCACCAAAGAAACACCAGACTCTTTTGCTCACTTGTACTGGTTTTAGATTATAATCCCAGTCTTTACCTTCACCAACACGAGAAGGAACCCATTCATTAAGAATAAAGTTACCATCAATATCAAGCTTATGTGGTTCTGCCACATCAATTGATTTGTTAAAGATAAATGGCATTGAAACAGCAAATGCCCCTATTAATAAAATACCTACTATACTTTTTTTCATAAGTATCCTTATTTAATTTTTTTACTACCTGTTTCGACTTTACCATGATTATCAGTAAGTGTGAATTCTAATGTATCACCTTTTTTAGCACCTGTAAATTCAAATTTCATTAATGGGTTCTCTGCCATAAATCCACTTGTTGTTGCTTCATAAACAACTTTATCATTCACTCTACCAATAACATGTGCAATATATTCAGCTTTGATTTTCTTTTTTTCAGCTTCTTCTTTATCTGCCATAAGGCTTGTAAACATTGCTTTTACTTTAACAACGCCATCTTTTTCTTTTGCTTTGATTTTCATCTTTTTAGCCATTTTATATCCTTTTATTTTTTATTTTATTTTTTCTAACTCAAAACGGGAAAGGGGTTGAATCAACCTCCACAACCACCAATAGATACATCAATTTCTTTATTAAGTGTATGTAGTTTACCATCTCTAGTTTTTGCTACAACCGTTACATAAGCTGTTTGTCTCATTTTAATTCTAAATGAATAGTTTAATTTTTGACCTTCTGGTACTGAAAATACGACTGTTGCAGATCTTGGATTTGCATCTTGGAAGAATGCAAGTGTTTCAATATCTAAATCACTTTTTAATTTAATTGGAATTGAACCACCATTTTCAGCAAGTTTAGGTGCTGTCATTTTAATAGCATCTGTTGGTATTAATGCCGCATCACCAAACATCTCTTTAATAGCATCAACAGACTTTTCAGACTCCCATGCTTTTGCATTTGTCTCTCTAAAGTTAACTGCGTTCAAGCTTGTAGCAGGAACAACTGCTGCAGCTACTGCAACAAGTCCCATATTCAAAAAATTTCTTCTTTCCATTTTCTATTCCTTTATTTTAAATTGGAGAATAAAGTCTAAAATACTTTAACTCTCATAGATATATATTAGATAAAAGCTTGTAAAATTATTTACTAGCTTCAACCATATAGTCAACCATTGCTTTTAATTCATCATTAGATGCACTAGTACCACCCTTTGGAGGCATACCACCGATACCCTTAATAGAGTTTTCATAGACTTTATCGATACCTTTTTTAAGCGTATTTTTCCATGCTGACTTATCACCTACAGCAGGAGCACCCATTGCATCTGTTTTGTGACAAACAGCACAGTTACTTTCATAAGCTTCTTTACCTGGATGTACGGAACCACCTTCTTTTTTAGGAGGTAAATCTTTTGCATAAGCATAAGCAGGAACAACATCTTTCATTTCATACTTGATTTTCATCACCGACGCTGGTGTTTTACCATCTTGACCACCTAAATCTTTACAGTCAGTCATACATCTGATACCAGCACCAATATTTTTAGCACGGTCAGCAAAAAATGCTCTAATATCTTCTTGTGCCGTTGGTCCATCAATATTTGGATAAAAACC
>FPHM01000099.1_pt2 | contig 18708 bp, 22 predicted proteins | sample 1057441 | NCBI WGS metagenome assembly FPHM01 (sample SAMEA4473311, study PRJEB15554) | hydrothermal vent metagenome | biome: marine basaltic hydrothermal vent biome; feature: marine hydrothermal vent; material: water | place: Pacific Ocean | collected 2011-06-14/2011-07-23 | depth 1155 m | reverse complement strand
CACGGTTGATAATGTCTAAATGCCCCAAGGTAATGGGGTCAAAAGTCCCTGAATAGACTGCTTTTTGTTTGGTCTGCATTTATTTCCATCTTTCATATAAATTGTTTTCTATGCCCAAGACATCATACCATTTTCCGATAATAAACTTTTCCATATCTTCAAGGCTAGAAGACTCAGCATAATATCCCATCACAGGAGGAGCGATAATCACACCAAGGGAGGCAAGTTTATGCATATTTTCTAAAGCAATAGCAGAAAAAGGCATTTCCCTTGGGGCTAGGAGTAGTTTCTTTTGTTCTTTGAGAGCCACAGAAGCCACACGCGTAGGCAAATTATCAGCAATACCACAAGCGACTTTAGCCAAAGTGTTCATACTACAAGGAATGATTACCGTAGCATCTACACCAAAAGAACCACTAGAGACAGAAGAAGCAATATTCTTAGAATTATGCAAAGTCACTTTCTTGTTTTCAAAAGACTCTACAGTAAGGGCATTTTTACTCACTACCACATGCACTTCTATTTTTGAGGGTAAATATTCTATAAAAATCTACACCCGAAGCCCCTGTAATGGCTACTACAATTTTTTTCATTTAATCTCCACCACTACAGCTACCACCCGAACAACTTGAAGAGCTAGAGCTATTTCCAAAACTACTTCCCTCATAGAAAATATAAAAAGTACAGTGGTCATCTATTGTGTTGTTTTTATTGTTAGGATTAGATATCGTATTTTTGTTTTTAGTAGAGTATCTAAAACCATTTTTAATATCTAATAAAGTATCTATAGCAAAAAGTAGGGGTAGTTGTGTAGGATTTTTAGGAGATATATAGGCTTTTCTACAAGCAAGTTCCCATATAGGTCTAATGCCTTTTTGTGTCATGGTTTGGGAATTTATTAATGGGACATGATGATAAAATTTACCAAAGGCTTTTTTACAAAATATTTCATATTCATGGGTAAACAAAATAAATTCATGCCATGCCAAATCTACAACTTGTGAAGGCATAGAAAGACTTTTGAGTTTGGCTTGGTTAGAGAAGATAAAAAAGTCTTTGAGTCCTAAGAGTACTTTATCTAGGTCTTTTTCTTTTAGATGAGGGTATTTTTCTTGTACAGAAGTACGAATCTTTTTTGGGAAAGTATAGTTTTTTATATATTCTACTTGTTTATCTGATACTTGACTTTGATAGAAGGAATAAATAAATATACCAAGGACTAAGAGAGGAATAAGAATGATAAAAAAGTCTATGTTAAATATTTCCATGAGGTTTTTCCTTTATTTTATCTAACTTCAAGGGTAAGCACAAGGGATTGCCCCTACAAAGCATAGACTTTTCGTAGGGGTAGGTCTTGTGCCTACCCTAACACCTATAGATAAATAGAGTTCTTTACATAACACCTAACATCAGTTATCTATAGAAATAGGTTTTACAGAAGAGAAAAGTGTGCTGATAGTCAATAAGATATATAAAAGTAGTTTCATATTTTTATTTTAATTTATATTAGCATAATTCTTTGATATTCTCAATCAGAAATTGCTTATTGCTTATTCCAAAGTTATTTTTAATTTCTTCTGATAAAATGATACATTAGTATGATATTGAGGAGTATTTGGATGAAGAGGGAAAGTTCTAATTATATACAAGAGAAAAAACATGCATTATCACATTTTTTGGTTATTTTATCTTTTACTGTAGGGATGTTCTTATTTCTAAACTTTTCAAATGTGAAGATGAATCCCGAATATTTTTTCTTAAAATTTTTATTTGTAGGGGCTTCACTTTTTGCCTTGATATATTATACCTTAATTATTAGCTTTTCTAGGGCTTTACTTCATTTGCGTAAGTTTATTTTAATTTCAGTAGATTTAGCCGTCTTGACCTTAAGTATTATTATTTTAGCAGACAATGGTATTTTCTTATTTCCTTTTTATGTACTCATCGTCATGGAAAGTGGTGTTAGTTTTGGCTTCCTATATTTTTATTTTACCGTCTTTTTAGCCATTGTGTCATGGGTTTTACTCTTGTTTTATTCTCCTTATTGGTTGGCACATGATAATATTATTATTACTTTTATTATTATGACCTTTTTGATTCCTTTGGTCTATCTAAAGCAAATGAGAAAAATGCATGAAGAACAAGCCAGTTTACATGAAAGCCTTATTAGCACAAACCATGATGCTAATTTTGATTCTCTCACAGGTTTAGCCAATCGAAAACAATATGAACAATATATGAAAAAACTTTTAGATAAAAAAGGATTTTTTGCTTTGCTTTTTATTGATTTGAATAAATTTAAAGCCATTAATGATACCCATGGTCATGATGCTGGAGATGAAGTATTGATTGAAGTAGCAAGAAGGTTGAATAAGAGTTTAGATGAAGAAGATATGTTGGCAAGACTTGGAGGTGATGAATTTGTCATTTTAACCACAAGAAAAAAAGCTTTTCTTTCTAAATTTCTTCATAAAATAGAAGAAAATACTATTGGACGACATCAGGTTAGACAGGCATCTGTACTTATTGAATTGAGTATTGGCGTAAGTGTCTATCCTGATGACAGTAAATCTGAAACTTTTTTACGAAAATATGCCGATGAAGCCATGTATGTAGCCAAAAAAAGAGAGGGAGAATATCATATTTTTTACGCTGATTTATAAGCACTTGATTAAAAGTAAAACTTGGTTATAATAAGGCTATTTTTAACGCTGACACTGTATGTTGCGTAAAACAAAGGGCTATTTTGAGCGAAAATATTATAGGTTATATTGATGACCAAGGAAATATACTAGACACACAAAGTGCAGGAGAAAATCCTACAGCTACAGCCATTGAATATGATAATTCTAAGGCTTCTTTAGAGATTGTCCGTCACTCGACGGCACACTTAATGGCACAAGCGATTACAGAACTTTATCCCAATTCACAGTTTTTTGTTGGTCCTGTCATTGAAGATGGATTTTATTATGATTTTAGAATTGATGAGCAAATAGGCGAAAGTGACCTCAAAGCCATTGAGAAAAAGATGAAAGCACTGATCAAGAAAAAGTATAAAATTGAAAAATATGAAATCACCAAAGCAGAAGCTTTAGAAAAATTTGCAAATGATGACTTGAAGCAAAAAGTGATGACAAGAATCACAGATGATACTTTAAGTATTTATAAGCAAGGAGAGTTTGAAGACCTTTGCCGTGGTCCTCATGTTCCTGCATTGCGTTTTTTGCATAATTTTAAACTCACACGCGTTGCAGGTGCATATTTGGGTGGAGATGAAAAGGCTGAAATGCTAACGCGTATTTATGGTATTGCTTTTGCTGATAAAGAATCACTCAAAGCCCATTTGACCATGATAGAAGAAGCCAAAAAGCGAGACCATAGAAAAATTGGTACAGAGATGGAACTGTTTATGTTCAATGAAGAAGCAGGAGCAGGATTGCCATTTTGGATGCCTAAAGGCTCTAGGCTTCGTAATAAACTAGAAGCCATTTTACACAAAGCCCACCGTATCAGAGGCTATGACCCAGTACGAGGTCCAGAGATTTTAAAAGCAGATTTATGGCGTACTTCTGGGCATTATGCCTGTTATGGTGACAATATGTATTTGACTACCATTGATGAGCAAGAATATGGTGTGAAACCAATGAATTGTTTAGGACATATTCAAATTTTTAAACAAACACAAAAATCTTACCGTGATTTACCTTTGCGTTATTATGAATATGGTGTGGTACATCGTCATGAAAAATCAGGCGTATTACACGGGCTTTTTCGTGTAAGAGAATTTACCCAAGATGATGCACATATTTTTTGTGAGCCAAGTCAAATTGCTTCAGAAGTTTTAGATGTTGTCGAATTTGTAGATTCTGTCATGAAACTCTTTGGTTTTGAATACAGCATGGAAATTGCAACGAAACCTGAAAAAGCCATCGGAGAAGATGCTGTATGGGAAGTGGCAACGCAAGGACTCATTGATGCACTTGAAGGTAATAAATTACCATTTACTATAGATGAAGGTGGTGGTGCATTTTATGGACCAAAAATTGATATTAAAATTACCGATGCTATTGGCAGAAAATGGCAATGTGGTACGATACAAGTCGATTTCAATCTTCCTGAAAGATTTGAAGTAGAATATGTGAGCGAAGACAACACACGCAAACAGCCAGTTATGATTCACAGAGCAATTTTAGGTTCATTTGAACGATTTATTGGCATTTTAACCGAACATTATGCAGGAGAATTTCCTTTCTTCTTAGCTCCTGTGCAAGTGATTTTTATTCCGATTTCAGATTCTCATGTAGAATATGCAAAAGCTTTGGCAAAAGATTTGCTTTATGCTGATATTGATGCAGATGTCTATGATAAAAATGATTCGTTGAACAAAAGAGTACGAAATGCAGAAAAACAACGCGTTCCTTATGTCGTGATTATCGGCGATGAGGAAGTGGCGAATAAAACAGTAGCCATTCGTGACAGACGCAATAAAGAGCAGTATAATCTTACACAAGATGAATTTATGGTAAAATTAACAAAACAACTTCAAGAAGGCAAAATTTGAGCAGACATAACGATAGAAATAACAGAGGTAGAAAAAAAGCAGATGATACCATCATGAATGATGCTATCAGAATCCCTGAGCTTAGAGTATTAGGTGATGATGGTGAACAATTTGGGATTATCTCTCGTAATGAAGCCATGGATATTGCCAATGAAAAAGGCTTAGACCTTGTCCTTATGTCCCCTGATGCCAAGCCACCTGTAGCAAAAATCATGGATTATGGTAAACATAAATATGAGCTAGAGAAAAAGAAAAAAGAAGCAAGAAAGAACCAAAAAAAGATTGAAGTCAAAGAAGTAAAATTTTCTTGTAAAATTGCCGAAAATGATATCAATTATAAAGTCAAACATGCGATTGAGTTCTTAGAAAAAGGAAAACATGTAAAACTTCGTGTTTTCCTAAGAGGACGAGAAATGGCAAACCCTGAATGGGGAATTGATGTGCTTAACCGTGTGTGGCCAATGCTCAAAGACTATGGAAATCTTGAAAGTCGTGCAAGTCAAGAAGGTCGTTATATCAATATGTATGTGACACCACTTAAAAAGTAATTAAATAGGCTAAGAACATCTTAGCCTAGCTAAACCTAACCACAAGCCATTTCATCTTTCACAAGTACAATCTCCACCTGAAGCGATTTAAACGCTGCCGTCATAATCAATTCGTCACTTTTATCTCCAAAGATATGATTGAGTTTTGAATTGGCATGATGAAAAGTGGTATAAAGCGTTTTGGGTTCTACTTTATCTGTAAACTTCACAGTCAAAGGATTTGTTTCACCATATTCTGTTTTCAAAATCACTTGTCTTGTTGTAAAATCTTTGGCATCATCTTCATGCACCAATAAAATATCTTCTGTGTGCTTTTTCATCAGCTTTTCACTGTATTTTGTTTGTGCTGAATTATTATAATGCGCCATAATTCTACCCGTTGTAAGATGATAGCCTTTGAGCTTTTTATTTAAAATCTCTTCTACCATACCTGAAAGCGTATAGCCATGGTATCTAAATGCACCAATACCATCTTGTGTTCTAAAATCTTCACGATGCAATACTGGTGTGCCTGTACCATCTTCTTTGATTGGCCATGAGATTCCTGCTTTTTCATTGTCACGAAGTACTTTATAAGAAGCACCTTTAAATCTATTTGGTGCAAATTTTCGTACATCTTCCCAAATATCTTCAGATGAATTAAAGTCATATCCTCCACCCATTTTTTCATCAAGAAGTTTAATCACTTCCCAATCATCAGGCAAATCAGAGCTTACTAAAGGCGTAGAAAGATGTACTTTTCTCATGGCATTAATATAAGTACCCGTTTTTTCATAGATAGATTTTACACCCACGACAATATCAGCACGACGCGCAATATCTGTCATAAACAGCTCTTGTACAAAAATCAGTTCAAGATTTTCAAATGCTTTAATCAGCTTATTAAGATTAGGATGAATATGCGTTAAGTCTTCTCCGATATTTAGCACAGCCTTAATCGTCCCATCAACCATACCATCAACAAGCTGAGGAGTCATTAAGCCCACTTCTTTGGGTGCTTGATAGTCTGGTGCATAATACGGTAGCATTCCCATATCACACACACCTTGGACATTGGTTTGACCTCTCAAAGGCATGATTCCTGCTCCGTCCAAACCGATATTTCCAGTCATCAGAGCCAAATGCACAATCGCCATCACAGCATACGAGCCATCTACATGTTCTGTAATCCCAAGTCCCCAAAGAATAAGAGATTTTTTACTTGCATATTCTCGTGCAATTTCAGGAAGCATAGTTGCCAAATATTCATAGCCCTCAACCTCTCTAAAAAATTCAGGATTGGCATAAGGGTCTTTGAGAATATTTTCTTTAAAATGTTCCCAATTCTTCGTTCTTTTTTCAATAAAATCAGGAGCATAAAGCTCTTCTGTAATAATCACATAAGCAATCATATTTAAGACAAGTAAATTGGACTCATGAGGCGTAATCGCTTTGTATTTTGAGAATTTATGAAGCTTAATCTCACGCACATCAAAAGTAGCAATACCTATACCCTTTTGTGCTACTTTAATCATACGATTTGCCACAATAGGATGGGCTTCTGTGGTATTAGAACCCATGACAATCATAAATTCTGTTTTATAAATATCATCAAAAGGATTTGACGCAGCACCCTCACCAATCGTCAAACGCATTCCCTTCAGTGAGGGAGAGTGACAAACCCTTGCACAATTATCTACATGGGGAGAATCCAAAGTATAACGCGTAAACTTTTGGAAATAATAAGCAGATTCACAAGAACTTCTCGCCCCACCGAGTGAACATACAGATTTTCTACCATATTTGGCTTGAATGTCTTTAAGTTTCATCGCTCCTGCCGTTGTCGCTCCTTCTAAATCACTCTCAACCCATGTATCATCAAGTTCTGTGAGAGTATCGGCGATGGCTTCTTTAATATGAGGATTTTTATCCAAAAAACTTTTACGAATACGAGGCTTTTGAATTCTTTGTTTAGAATCCACAAAATGAAACCCATGAGTGCCTTTGATACAAAGTTTTCCCTCAGATGTCGCCCCATCAGGATGAGCAAAAATCTTTTTAATCTTATTTTCTTTCACATCAACATGGGCAACAATATCACACCCCACACCACAATAGGCACATAAACTATCTATTTCTTTATATTCAGTCTCTATTTTTTTTGTCATTTATCTTGCCTTTTATTTGTAAGCTTTTTTTCTAATAATAGCGAATCTATCCTAATTACACTTAAAGTAAAATTTATTTAATTCTACTTGTCTTTAATCCTTAAAATTATCGTCAAAATATAGCAGTAAGAAGTTTATAAATAGGGCTTGATAGCTATCTATTTGAAGGCTTAAATATCAAAAAACCAAAGCCCAAAATTCACCCCACCCAAAAACCCAACCACATACTTAAATACTCACCTTGTGAAAGAAGATACTTAAAAACTCTCTTCAGAAAAGACAAACTTTGCTATAATATCTTAAAAAAGGAGCTTTTGTTTTGGAAGAAAAAGAAGTGCATTTTATTAAAAAGGTTTCTAAGGAATTGGGTTTAACCTACAAAGAATTAGCAGAAAAAATAGGATACAGTGAGAGTAATTTAAGACAATCCGTTTATGCAAATAAAATGAGTATTCAACTAAAAACAGCTATTGAGCTTTATCTTGAAACGGTTCAACTAAAAGCAAGAGTAAATGAAAGTGAAGATTTCAAATCTATATTAAGGACTTTTATTTCAAAATAAATATATTTAACATAGATATTTCTTGACAAATAGTTTTAAATACACTATAATTTCTCATATCAAAAAAATACAAGGGACTTTTATGAATGAAGAAGAAATAGTCAATCCTATTGTGATTCATACGCATTTATTACAGAAATTTATGCGTCATGGCAAAGATTATGCGAACCTTTTGGCTTTGTATAGTTTTTATCTCTATGAAGCCAAGAAACAAGAGACAAATCAGCCCTTAGTCACCGATGAATTTACGAGAAAAGGCATGAATTGGGCGTTGGATAGAGTCAAGAAAACGAAACGAATTTTGAAAGAAATGAAAGTAATTGGCATGATTCAGAAGCAAAAGTATTCTTATGTGCGTCTTTTTTTTATCTACACCAAGAAGAAAATTTGCGAGATTCTTGGGAAAATAGAGGAAAATAGCAAAGAAGAAGTACTCAGTGAAGTAAAAAAAGAAGTAAAAAAAGAGCTTAAAAAGCAAGAAAAATCTCTCTTTGAAAAGACTTTGATAGCAGAGAAGATTCCACAAAAACGCATAGATGAAATTCGTAAAAATATTTTGTCTATTAAAACACTTCCTACTTATAGATTTAATACTCAAGTATTGGCTTCTTGGATTGTCTATTGTGAAAAAAGCCATATAAAATATAATACAAAACATATAGAAAATTGGCTTAAAAAGTTAGACAAAAGAACTTCTATAGAACAAAAAAAAGCTATTTATTATGCGATAAATAAACAATGGAAAGATTTTTATCTCATAGAAGTTAAAAACTCAAAATACCATCATTTTTTAGGAAAAAGTTTGATGATAGAGAAATATTATAAAAATTTATTGGACTTGAAAAAACATAAAGAGATGTTCGTATATGTCTTTGAAAATATACGGTTTTTGAGTAAATATAGCCCTGATATCTTGTTTGAGAAGTATAGCTAAATCTATTCTTTGACCTCATAATGTAATTTTAATCCCATACTTGTCATGATGAAACCTGAGATATTAATTTTGCCTTCATGTACCATTTTGTGGTGTTCTTTGCATAGAGGAATGAGGTTGTATTTGTGGTTTTTGTGAAAATGTGAGATATTTCCTGCTATATCTGCGTCTTTTTGGGCTTTGATATGGTGTACATCTTCTACAGGGTTTTCACATAAGGCACAGAGGCTTAGATAGAGACCTTTGTTGTATTGACTGCGTTTTTGTTTGTGTAGGGTTTTGATGTCTGAATGGCTGTTGTTGAGGGTTTTTCTGATGTCGTGAGCCATGGCGAGAAAGGCTTTGTCCATGTGTAGAGATTTGGCAAATTCTAAGCCGTAGAGACTGTCTCCCATGCCAAGTTGCAAGACACGGTTATAAATGAGTGTGTCATTGCTTTCGTCGTATTTGATACCTAGATGCAAGAAGATAAGATTTTTGACTTCTTGTAATTGGGCAATGTTTTTGAGTTGATGTAGGTGTGTGGCAAAGATGAAAGTGCTTTTGAGAGAAAGTAGTTTGAGTATGGCACTAGAAACGATAGCAAGGGCAGATTCGGTTTCTGTGCCTTGGCTAATTTCATCTCCCAAGACCAAAGAACGCGCGTTGGCACGGTTGAAAATATTTTTGAGTTCCATCATTTCTACAGCAAAAGTTGAGAGACCTTTGTGGAGATTGTCTTGGGAGACGATACGGGTAAAAAGCTTGTCATAAAGTCCAAAACGAAGTTCAACAGCAGGGACAAAGAATCCTGCTTGTGCCAAAATGACGGACAAGCCCATACTTTTCATGAGAGAAGATTTTCCAGAAGAATTGATACCATAAAGCAGTATGCCAAAAACATCTTCTCCATCAGAAGCATTCAGTGTGATATGTGCGTGTTTGGTTTGGTTATTTGTGCCTAAAAATATATCATTTGGCACATAAATACCCCTTTCGTCATTGGATTCTATAATAGGATGACGCAGAGCAATAGCTTCATAAAAACGCCCATCTTCTATGATTGGGCGTGAAAGGTTCATGCTCTTGACACATTTTGCATTGGAGACAGCCACATCAATATCAGCCACAAAATCAATAAGTTTCATGAGTAAAAGCGAAAAACGGTGTTCTAAAAGGTCAAGACTTTCTATATAGCGTGTTTTGACCAGTGCAATGATTTGTACTTGTGTACTTTCATAATTGCTTGTGATTTTGGCAAAAAGAGAGGCGTGTATTTTGACCGTATTTTTGAGGGTTTTATAGTGAAAGTCTTTAAAAAAGTGATGTTCGCCCTCTATGGTAATAAAGCCTTCTTTGAGCTTTTCTTCTATGAGTGAAAATCTATTTTTGGTGAGATGAATATAATAGCCTTCACTCTCTAAATAGGCAACATTTGTATAAGGATTTCGTGAGTTTGAAGGCTTTTTATCCTGAAACAATGCTTCAATATGTTCGGCTACTTTAGATACTTTTGCCACTTCTTTTTCTTGGGATTTGACCAAAGTATCAATACTTGGATACATACCCTCATGAAAAAGATTGTCATTGATTTGCTCTATACGAAATTTTGCACATAGAGATAAATCAAAAGTATCTTCTATCATTTTGGACATTTCAAGGCTGTCTGTATAAAGTTTTTCTTCTACAAGTAAATGATGGCTTTTTGAATCTTTGAGAAGTCCTAAAATGGCTTCTAAAGAACTGGCAATATAGCTAAGTTCTATGGGGTGAAGTTTGCGTAGTTTGATACGCCTTGTGATGCGTTCCAAGTCATAAATCTGCTTGAGGTGCATTTCAAAACGCTGAATATTCGGAAGGAGTTTTTCACTCAAATCATAGCGTTGTTCTAGCAAAGTTTTGTCACAAATAGGATTGAGTAGGCGTTCTTTAAGAAGACGCTTTCCAAAGGCTGTAGAAGTCTTATCCATAAGGCTTAGAAGCGTTGTATCTGCTGGATTACGCGAAATCACAGAGAGTTGTTCCATAGCATTATTGCCAATATACATATAGCGTTTATTTCCCAAAAATTGTGGTTTGTTCATCTTTTCTATAATACTTTCATCATGTTCAATGATAAAATGTATGAGTATTGCCAATGATTCTGTGGTATAAGGGTGGCGTTCTAGGTCTAAGAATTCAATAGGAGACAAAAAAGAATTAATAGCAAAAATGCGTTGAAAAAGGCTGTTTTGAAAAGTGATTCTAAAGCGTTTACTATTACTTCTATGGTGTAATGAATCAAGTTCAAGGTATTGAATCAGCCATATTTCATCAATAGATTTTTTATTGAGCGTCAGAATGACTTCTGAGGTATGGTAGCTTTGAAGCAGAGCAAACGCTTCATCTAGGGCATAGGTTTTGTCATCACGACTAGAATGTATTTCATTACAAATACTTTTGCCTGTAGAAACATCAATCGCCGAATAACCCACAGAAAATATGCCATTATTTTCATCAATAAGCAAAGAAACAATATTATTCTCTTTGGCTTCATTAATATATTCAAAATTCGTACCAGAAGAGATAATATTGGCAATATAGCGTTTGATGTGAGGGGTTTCCCCTTTTTGTTTGACGACGACAATAGTATAGCGTTTACTATCAATAAGACGGGCAAGATAACGGTCTAAAGACACAGAAGGCACACCTGCCATGAGAGGATTAGAAAGAGAGTTTTCAAGGATATTCTTGTTTTTTCGTGTGAGTTGAATATTGAGAAGCTCGGCAACTTCTTTGGCTTTTCCCACTTTGAGTGTTTCGTTATTGACTTCATAGAGTTCAAAAAAAGTCCCAATTTCAATAAGAATAATCGTATCTTTGCCATATTTTTCTTCAAAATATACTTGTAATTCAAAATATATTTCTGTGAGTAGTTTCTTTTTTTGTGCAAGTATTTCTGTGACTTTATCCACGAGTAAAACCCTTATTATTATCTAAAATAGATTTTATCATAATTCTACTTCATAGATATTTTAGAATTTTTAGCTATAATATCGTCCTATTTTCTACGACTTTTATAAGAAGAGAAAAAATATTTCAAAGGAGTAAGCTTATGCCAAAAATGAAAAGTGTTAAAGGTGCTGTAAAGCGTTTTAAAATAAAAAAATCTGGTAAAATCAAAAGAGGAACTGCCTATCGTTCTCACATTCTTTCTAAAGTTGACGGTGGTCATCACAGAAGTATGAGAAGTCCAAAGCATGTTGACAAAGTTGATGCAAAAAATATCAAAGAAATGATTAACTAGTTTCTTTTTTAGTGCTATAATCCCCCGATTAGGGGCAAGTTTGGGCAGAGAAAATGCCCAACACCGATTCTTATTAAAGATAAGGTAAAGGATAACCATGAGAGCAAAGACAGGTGTCGTAAGAACTAGACGACATAAAAAACTATTAAAACAAGCCAGAGGATTTTATTCTGGAAGAAGAAAGCACTTTAGAAAAGCCAAAGAACAATTAGAGCGTTCACTCGTATATGCTTACAGAGATAGAAGACAAAAGAAAAGAGATTTTAGAAGATTGTGGATTACGCGTATTAATGCAGCGACAAGACTCAATGGAATGAATTATTCAACATTTATGCATGGTCTTAAACTTGCAAATATCGAACTTGACAGAAAAATTCTTGCTGATATGGCAATGAATGCACCTGAAAGCTTCACAAAAGTAGCTGATGCTTCTAAAGTAGCACTTGCTAAATAACATTATTTAACAAATATACAAAGAGGATTTACCCTCTTTGTGTTTCTCCGTTATATCCAATAATTCCAGGTCTTAAGTTACATACATGTTTAAACCCTAAACCATTCATCGCTTGTTGTACTTGATAACTTCTACTTCCCGAATGACAATATACAATAATGGCTTCAGATTTCTTTTTTGAAAGTTCTTCTTCTACTTTTGCATAAAATTGTGAAGTAGGTACGAGTACATCTGTCCCAACAATGTGATTCATTTGGAACTCCATATATTCTCTTGTATCTACGAGTGTGAAATCTACCATACCAATATTTTTGGCTTCAATGAGTGCTTCTAGTTCATCACCACTAAGTTGTTCAGATTCTAAAAGTGTTTGAGATTGTTCTTTTGTCAGTCCTTTAGAATGGGCATGGACTACTTCTTCTATTTCATCAGATGTTGCTTGTGCTTTGGCATATTCAGGTGTACAAAAAATACCACAGTGACAAAGACCATCTTCTGGAATCTCTTTTTCTATGGCAGGTTTACATGGACATACACGGTTATCTGCTTCTTTTTGTTCTTCTTTTGTTTCTCCGATAACCATAAAACATGGGCAAAATCTTTTGCCATAAATCATTTTATTTCTAGCAAGACCCATGGTCACGCCTTCATTCACTTCTTCATTTGGGTTTGCTACCCAACCAAACTGATTATATACTTTATCGACAAACTTTGTCGTTTTTTCCATTTCAGCTTGAAATTCATTTGAGTTCATATCTATTTGTTGCATTAATTTCCTTTACTTATATTCGTATCTTTTGTGAGTATTTATCTATCAAATTCTTGGAGAAAAGCCGTTATTTTTTATTCCATGATGCTCTTTGGCTAGGGCAATACTTTGAGCTATGTACATTATACAATGATTGATGAAAGAAAGATGAAAGTTTTAATTTTTGAGAAGAGGAGAGTAGAGAAGAAGTAGGAGTGGGTAGATTATCCACAACTACTTCAAAGTTAGTACTTATTTAGCGTTACATTTTTTTTCAGTTTTGTTGTTATCACCACCACATTTACCTTCACCACATTTACCTTCTGCTGATGCCATTGAGATTGCGAATGCTGATACTACGAGTACTGTTAATAATTTTTTCATTGTTTTGTCCTTGATTTATAGGTTTATTGCTCTTTACCAAATAAAAGGTAATCTAAGCTAAATTTTCCAGCTCCTAAAGAAGCAAAGAGGGCGAAGAACAGCATATAATAAAGTGGAATCTCAAAGCCATTGTCTCCAGCTGAGAATCCATGGCTAAAATGTACAGTAGCAATAGCCACTATCATAACCACAATTAAAGGAAGAGAAATAAGTCTAGTAAATAGACCTAATACTAGCAATATTACACCCAAAATTTCTGTACTCGCAGCCATATAGGCATTGAGTAGAGGAAAAGGGATAGACATAGATTCAAACCATTGGGCTACAGAATGTATATCCGACCATTTTTGCATGGCAGGTTCATACAGTCCGTAAGCAATAGTGATTCTTGCTAATAATAATGAAAGACTTTGTCCTTGATTTAGTATAGACATCATTGAAGTATAGAGACTTTTCATCATTTTTATTCCTTATCTAAAATCATTATATTTTGTTGTAACAGCGACAGTATAGTAGTATTTGTGTGTACTCACTGTGTAATAAATACTATTTAACTACCTGAACATTTTCCTGAAGCACATTTTCCTGTTTCACATTTCATAAAAGGTTTTAAAGTTTTTTCTTGTGCTATAGGTTTACTATCAAAAGCACCTTCTTGGTAGAGTAAGTATCCAAAGAGTGAAGCCAAGACTAAGAGCGTAAGAGAGAGATAGAGTAGAAATTTTTTCATGTTGAGGGACTTTCCTTAAAAGAGATAGATTTAAGGTATAGAGTATAGCATAAAAATAATAGCTATACTCTTAGAAAGCCTAGATTAATGCCCTGAAGAGCATTTCCCACTTTGACATTTTTTAGCTGTTTTTTCTTTTTTAGTCGCGTCACATTTTTTAGTATTATCACATTTTTTAGCCGTATCACATTTTTTTGAAGAGTCGCATTTTGCTGGTTTTGCATGGTCTCCGTGTGAACATCCTGTAAATGCAATAAGTCCGAATGCCATAAGGGAAGAAAGTAGTAAAGTTTTCATTCTGTAATCTCCTGTGTATTTTTGAGTGAATGAAGTGTAGCATTTGTTTGTGTAGGCAGTATGTAGTATGTTACACTTTGAATACACAAATTACAGCTATGATAATTAGAAAAAGTGGAGAGGTCTATGAAAATAAAACGACGAGAATTTTTAATATTATCTAGCATATTAGGATTGAGTTCAACGCTGTCTGCCGAAGTACCTACAACATTTGAAAAAGCATTTAAAGAAGTAGTACCTTTAGTCAAAGCTGTACAAGCACATTTATTTCCAGAAGGTGGAGATTTACCTTCATCAGACTCAATGGGGTGTACAAAATTTTTGTTTGATACGATAAATCATTTTCGTTTTGACAAAGATATTAGAGCCTTTGTATTAGAAGGTGCAAAAGAATTAAATATTAGAGAAAAAGGAAAATTTTTAAGCATGACAAGTGAAGAAAAAGAAAAAGCCTTGCGTTCTTATGAAGACACACGCTATGGAAAATCTTGGCTTTCTCGTATTATGACTTTGACGATGGAGGGGATGTTTTGTGACCCTATTTATGGTTCAAACATTGATAAAAAGGCTTGGAAAGCTTTGGGACATAATGAAAGTTTCCCTAGACCAAAAGAAAAATATTTAGGATTATCCAATGTATGATGTTGTTGTCATTGGTTCAGGAGCGAGTGGGGGAGCTGTGGCTTATACTTTGTGTAAAGCAGGATTCAAAGTGGCATTAGTAGAAAAAGGACGGTTAATGACAAAAGAAGAGTTTTCTAAAGATGAACTTGCCTATTGTCGCCGAGACTTGGTCACGCCTGATTTGTTTGATGAATACCATACTATAGATGAAAAAGTAGAGGGGAAATGGGTAGCCACACCCACTTATGAAAGTGGTTGGAGTTTTTGGAATGGCAATATCGTAGGAGGCTCTTCCAATTTGATGTCTGGAATGCTTCACCGTTTGCATCCTGATGATTTTAGGCTCAAAAGTAAATATGGAGAAATTGAAGGGGCAAATATCGTGGATTGGCCTATTTCTTATGAAGATTTAGAACCCTATTATGCTTTGAGTGAAGAACTTGTAGGTATTTCTGGGCATTATATTCCTCACCCTTATGAGCCAAAACGCTCTACGCCCAACTTTAGCCAAAAACCCACCAAAGAAAATGCTGTGGTCAAACTCTTGGATAAATCTTGTAGGGCTTTAAATATCGTGCCTTTAGTCACACCTCGTGCTGTGCTTTCGAGTGACAAAGTAGGGCGAAAGGCTTGTTATTATTCTAATCTTTGTGGCTCTTATGGTTGTAGCTCTGGTGCAAAAGGTAGTTCAAGAGAAGCCCTTATTAACCCTGCACTTGCGACTGGAAACCTTACTTTACTTACAAATACCCATGTCAAATCTTTGCATACACAAAAGCGTGATGAAGTAGATTACGCTATTGCCATAGATACGATTACAAACAAAGAAAAACGCATAGAAGGCAAACTCTTTGTTGTCGCCACTCAAGCACATGAAAGTGCAAGACTATTACTAAATTCTAAAAATAAATTTCATCCCCATGGTCTAGGAAATAGCTCAGGAGAATTAGGTAAAAACCTTATATTCTCAGGAGGAGGCTCTGGACAAGGAGAATTGCAAGAAGACAGTCTCAAAGAGATAAAATTTAAAGATTTAATGACTACAGGGCTTTTTGTGAACCGTTCTGTGTTGGATTGGTATTTTATTGATGATTTTTGGAAGGGAAAATTCAAAGGAGGTTCTGTTGAGTTTATGTTTGAGCATCAAAACCTCATTAGCCGAGCAAGAAAGAAAAATACCAAAGAAGGAAAAATGATTTGGGGAAAAGAACTAGGTTCTCATATCAAAAAGCGTTTAAATATGCAAAAAACCATTCGCTTTGAGATTTTTAATGACTGGCTACCTCATGATAATTGTTTTGTGTCTTTAGACCCCACACACAAAGATAAATATGGAATGCCAGTGGGAAAATTACGCCTAGAAGGTCATGCACAAGATGTGAAAGTGGGCAAATATATCGCTGATAAATGTGAAGATATACTCGAAGAAATGGGTGCAAAAAATGTCTATTCTTCTGTGTCTGCTTCTCCTCCACAAAATCTTGTCGCAGGAGGGTGTCGTTTTGGAGATGACCCAAAGACTTCTGTACTAAATCGTTATTGCCAAAGCCATGAGGTAAAAAACCTCTTTGTAGCCGATGCATCTTTTATGCCAACAGGGGGTTCTGTGGCGTACACTTGGACAATTTATGCCAATGCATTTCGTGTGGCTGACCATATTATCGAAGTATTAAAAAAGTTAAAAACAGCATAATTTATGTCTAAAATTATTATCTTATTCTGTCTTTTATTTTTTACTCTAGGTTCAGTAGAAGTGTTGGCAAAAACAAATATACTAAAACATAGAATAAAAAATGGCGACACTTTTTATAATTTAGCCAAACGCTATCACAGCACAGTTCAAAAAATTAGACGCATCAATAATTTTAGAAAAAATACAATACTCTATGTGGGTAAAATAATTAAAATACCAACAAAAGTGAGAAAGTATAAGTCTAAGAGAAAATATACATATAAAACTAAAAAAAAGAAGAAGTATAAAAAAAGTAAATATAAATATAAAAAATATTCATCTTATAAGAAGCGACAAAATAGAATCACTTATATTGCCAAAACAAAACTAGGAAGAAGATATGTTTGGGGGGCATCAGGAAGAAGAAATACCTATGATTGTTCGGGATTTAGTACTTATCTCTATAAAAAAATAGGGATTACCCTACCTCGTACTGCAAGAAAACAATCAAGGTATGGAAAATATGTAAGACGAAGTCAATTACGAAAAGGCGATTTACTTTTCTTTGATACTGGAAAACCTAGAAGAGGTTATGTAAACCATGTGGCAATTTATATTGGGAATAATAGGTTTATTCATGCAAGTTCCATACATAGAAAAGTTATTTATGGTCATTTTAATGCTTTTTATACGAAGCGTTACAAAGGTGCAAGAAGACCAAATAGCTAATACAAAATTCTATTGTACCGATAATTGGGATACTTATAACTTTGGAATAAAAGACCCAAACAGAGGAGAAATAAGGAAACGAAAAGTTCAAGATATTGAAGGATGTAAGAGTTGATATTGATATTTTTTTATTTTTATGATAACACATTTTTAGCAGGTTTAGCAAAAGAGAAAGGATTATTCTTACAACTTTTAAAAATACCTGAGATATTTTTTCTTCTAAAGCTTCTATTTTCATGATTTATGCCTCGTTAAATACTTCATCATCAAAGCCTCCAAATCGTTTTTGTAAATCATTGGCTAGAGTGTCTGCTTCTTTTATGCTTATTCATCTCTAATAAAAAAAGGAATCACTATCAATATTAATCCTAATACTATATTCATAGTCAAACCCTCTACAAAATAAGGAAAAATCATTAATCCAATACCACTATAGAAAAATATAGTTTTCTCCTCTTTTTTCCTAGCAAATGAAAAATATCCCATACCAATAATTCCAAATACTATAGAGAGTATAAATATGGTTGAAGCGTCTTTATCACCTACAATATTTTGTATGTTTGCCATATTTTCTAAAGCATTTATGCCTATATCATTCATGTTTACCTTTTTATTCACTCAATAATTTAGATAGTATAGCTAAAAAAGTCTACAAGATGGATAGTTTTAATAAGAGTAAATCAGAAATAAAAATTATTTTTTCTCACTCCCAAACTGTGTTTGGGAGTGCATAAATCAATATGCTAAAGTATGTATTCCCAAACACCGTTTGGGAACAAGTCTCAAATTCTTTTTCTTCGTTCCACAATTTATTCTAATCAAAAAAGTCATCATCATTAAAAAAGGCTTCTTCAACTGCTTTATTTTTGGCATTTTTTATGGCATCTAGTTCACTTTGAGTCAACATAAGCATTTTTATTTTTTTGCTCAAAAATGTTTTATCTGGCAGTTTTGTAAAATACGCATAAGTACCATAGAACATGAAAGAGACGGTGAGGGTCAAAATAATAGCTTGTATAGGATTGAATTTTTGAACAGGCTCTTTTATTTGAA
>FPHM01000295.1_pt1 | contig 19422 bp, 18 predicted proteins | sample 1057441 | NCBI WGS metagenome assembly FPHM01 (sample SAMEA4473311, study PRJEB15554) | hydrothermal vent metagenome | biome: marine basaltic hydrothermal vent biome; feature: marine hydrothermal vent; material: water | place: Pacific Ocean | collected 2011-06-14/2011-07-23 | depth 1155 m | reverse complement strand
AAATACGGGGATTTCTTTTCCCCCGTATGGTTTTTTTCAATCAATTATGATTCATTTTTTTCTCGTTCCCATGCTCTGCGTGGGAATGCATAAAAACGTTATATATTAAATAACGCTTGTTTGCAATTTACACTCTCATATGCATTCCCACGCAGAGCATGGGAACGAGGAAAAAAATAAATAATTAAATACGGGGATTTCCCCGTATAGTTTTTTTTAGTCAATAGTGGTTGATTTATAAAAACTATACAATAGGAACAGCATTTTGTTAAACAAAGCAAGAATGATAAATGAGATTTTACATGTTGGTCTGTATGATTTGGTACTACAAGATGTACAAAAGATAACAGACAAAGAGAAGCCAACTAAAGAGGAGCTTGAAAAGGCACTTGAAGATGAGCCTCAAATTCTGCGTGACTATATGCAGACAAATGTGGAATATAATCTAAGCAATATACACCTAAAAAATATAGATATAGACTCTTTTGATGTGTCAGCCAAAGAGAAAGCGTTAAAGATAAATAACAATTTAGATACTATGCGAAAGATTGAGAAATATACCCTTGATTTTGAACATAGCTCTACACTAGTACTTATTTTTTCGTTAGAGTTTTTTATACTTTTTTCTGTTCAGTATTTTATTGTTTTACTATCTTTAAAAGAGTGGCAGTGGTGGATTTATGCATTTTTTTCACTCTCTATTGTAGTAGCTTGGTGGTATGCAAAAAAACAAAAAAAGAAATACGAAGTAAATAGTGCAAAATATAATGAACTCTACGAGGAGACCTTAAAATTGATAGATGAGTTAGAAAAAGAGGGGCATATAGAGAAAAATAAACTTTATATAGATGAGTCAGATGAGCATATTTAAACCAATAGAGATTAGCTATATTTGGGATAGAGCTAACTTTGAAAAGGCATTTGAGAAATCATATACACACCAATTTAAAAATTCTGCAAGAAGATATATAGGTTGGTTTTTTGTAGCCATGGCACAGTTCGGTGTTGTAGGTGCATTCAAAGGTGGAACTGTTGGGCTATTGATGCTCTCTACTATTTTAATACTCTACTGGTATGTCATAAAAAAATGGCTAGTAAAAAAAAGAGCCATAAGTGCTTATGAAAACTCCCCGTTAAAGAATAGTCAAATCAATTTAGAAATAACAAAAGATGGTGTAAAACAAAATAATACTTTAATCCCTTGGGAGGCATTAAAAGGTCTTGTGCCTATAGAAGATGATATACTTCTCTACTATAGTGATAAGACTTTTTATATCCCATCAAATGCTTTTGAAAATATTGAAGCAAAAAGTGCATTAAAAACTTTAGCCAAAGAGAAAGGAAAACTGTTTCATGTTTAGACTAAAAAATATCCCCATGCTTTTTTTAGCACTTTTGATACTTATACTTATATTATTTCAAAGTTGGACATTTTATCTTGGTACAACCAATGTTACTTTTGAGCGACTACTAGGAAACAAACCCTATAAAGAGATAGAAGATATATCACTTAGACGCTACAAAGAAGGGGCAATCTCTCCACATCTTTTTACCATAAAAACCAATAACGAAAAAGATACAATAGATAATCTTTCTAAAACTTGTAAACTAGAGAAAATAACTATAGAGAAGTTGCCAAAAGAGGCAAATGAGACCGACACAGAGATGGTAGATGTGATAAAAAAATCACCCTATATCTACCTAACTAAAAAATATAATTTACAAAATCCAAAAGAGGGAAGAATGTGTCTAGTATTTAGTGACAAAGAGCATCTTTACCTTTTTATAAACGGGAATATATAAGATGTTAGATTATATCTATGCAGGAATTATTATCTTCTTTTTGATTATAATCTTGGTAATTGCAAAAGTAGAAGATGGAGATGATATGGACTATAAAGAAAATGAAGAGGAGAAGAAGTAATGAGAGGTTTTTTAATATTTTTTGGAATAATTATGTTATTAATGGGAGGCTATTTATACTATAATATCAAACACCCTACCGATACAATGATAGTACGACAAGGGGCTTATTGGGTGGCTTTTGAACATAATGTTACTAGAGATAAGAAACAATGCCAATAAATTAAGCCCAAATTTAAGCATTTCAAGAAAATATTTTTCTTAGGTTGACACGTATGCAATAAAATCGAACCTACAAGATTTGGGATTAATTTATTAGCATTGAGGAAAGTAGTAATTAAAAATTAACTACAAAAAACTTCCCTCTCTTTACAAGACAAGCTAAAGCTCATCTCGCAAAGTATTACAAGTAACAATTAAAAGAGATTTGCATTCTCATCAACCCATTTAAAGTATTCAATAATATCTTTAATCTCTTCATCGCTCATATTTTGATTAGGCATTTTAAGGTTAAAGTAGTCAATCATACCTTTAACATAAGGCTCTTTATATTTAGATGCTGGGTTTTTAACAAAATTAGCTACCCATTTAGCACTATCTTCACCATGTCTTTGAAGTACACCTGTAAGGTCTGGACCTGAACTTACTTTACCAATAACATGACAACCACCACAACCACCTTCTCCAAAGGCTTTTTCACCTCTTTGAACAGCAGTAGATTGTTTAGTAGCTATAAGTCTTACTAGTGCATCTTTGGCTCTGATTCCAACATCGGCAGTTTTAACCATATATTGCCAAATCATGTTTTCAAATAGAATCGCTTTTTCTAAATCTCCAGCTTTTACAGCTTCATCAGATTTTGCTTTTTGCCCTTTGATTTTTCCATACTGGTCAAGTGCATCAGTTACAAGATTTTTAACAACTTCGTGTTTCTCGTAATGGTTATCTTTTAAGAATTTAACTACTGATTGAATAACTTTATCAGTTGCAGCATTTACAGCAACAGTTTTATCGTATTCAGCTTTTAACTCCTCTGGAGACATTGTTTTCATTTTAAGTTTTTGAGCTGAGACATACTTTTTATCAGGGTCTTTAACCATTAAGTAACCCATCATCTCTAAGTGAAGTGCAGAACAGAACTCTGTACAGTAGTATGGGAATACTCCCTCAATATCAGCAGTAAACTTAATAGTTGAAGTCTCACCTGGTTCAAGTGACATATGTACATCATAGTTGTCAACGGTAAATCCGTGAGTCTCATCTTCAGCTCTTTCAAGGTTAGTGATATGCATAGTAATAATATCACCCTTGTTAACTGTAATTCGCTCAGGATTAATATGAGAACGAACCATAGTAGCATAAACTGTTACTTTGTTTCCATCTCTTTCAATTCTCTCTTGACCTGCAAGTGTTTTACCTTTATGCATCTCACCCGTTTTAGTATTTGTACCCATTGCGTATCTTACTTTTGGATGCAACTTTTCAGCTCTAATTGCTACAGCTTGGTGAGGCTCACCTAGAGGTACTGGCATATCATAAAGCAAGTCCATTTTTTTACCACTTATATCAATCAACTGGTGGTTTTGTGGGTGCAATGGTCCAACATTTTGGAATCTATCAATTGCCAATTTATTTAAAGCAATAATATATTTTCCTTGTGGGTCAGCAGATTTTCCTTCCATACCACAAAGGTGTCCAATATTGTAGTGAACATTTACTTTGTCAAGAACTTTTAAATCTTTATAATTCCATTTAACAACCTGTGAGTCAACATATAAAGAGGTATAGATTTCACCATCTACATTGGAGTATTGGTTATGTAATGGCCCAAGACCCAACTCAACTTGACCGTGAAGTGCTGCTTTCATATCAAGAATTGGAATACCATAAGGGTCTTTTCCTGCATACTTTTTATCAGCAATAAGCTTTTTGATTTTGCTCCATTTATATACAGAAGCGTGAGTATCTAGCTTACCACATACTGTAATATACTCTCCATCAGGAGATACATCAACACCGTGTGGAGATTTTGGCTCTGGGATTAAAAATAGTGCATCATTTTTAACAGCCACATCCATAGGAACAATTCGTATACCATTAACTACTTTTACATTTTTTGGGTCTTGGGCTAGTTTAGCCAATTTTTCCCAATTATATACATGTAAAAAGTCTGTATCATTTCTTGAACAACCTGCTTCAAAAGGTGGCATTCCAACTTCTATTCCACCTGTATACATCTCAGAGTTAAATGAGTTGGTGAATCCCCAACCATAACTTGCACCTTTACCTGAATCTGATAAATCTTGCATATATGGAGGAAGCTCTAAAACAAAAGATTTATCCTTTTGAATTCGACCTTTTTTGCTGTCAAATTTCCAAAGTGTCACACCACCACGATAAGTCTCTTTGTACTCTTCTATTGGGTGGTAGTTATTATCAAATGGTGCTGCATATTGACATGCTTCTATGATATACTCAGAATTTGGTGTAAAAAATGCTCCACCATGGTCTGATTTAAAGACTGGGTTAACTACAATCTGTTTAGTCTCAAAATCTTCAAGGTCAATAACAGCAACTCTTGGATTAGCTTTATCATTAATTACTAACCATTTACCATCATACTTACCATCTTTTTCAGAAATAGCTGGGTGGTGTGTATCACCCCAATTTATCTCTCGTCCTCTTATGTTACCTTGTCGTAAAACTGCTTTTGAATCCTCATCAAATCCATACCCTTGCCAAGGCTCAGGTGTAAATACAGCAACATATTTCAAAATTTTCATAGATGGTACACCGTAAACCATAATCTGTCCACTCTGTCCACCCGAACTAAATACTACAAACTCATCTCTACCACCTGTTGGCAGATAAGTCTTAGCTGCACGAATTACATCGTTTTCCGTTAAACCTCTCTTCTTCATAATCTTTTGTAGTTCACCACTACCTGCTGTCGCTACCGACACGGCTAGTGTTGTACCTAAAAGAAGTGAAGAGAGTTTGCTAAATGCTCTTGTCATCTTTTCTCCTTGTTTTTTTGAGATTGTAAAAAACAATACTCAATAGTGGAATATTATTGGTTTTCATGAGATTATAATTTGATTAAGGTCAAATTATAGTTTTAGAAGATTAAAAAAAATCAACTTATGATTTCTATTATTTCATCACAAGCCTATCTAAATCTATCTTTAAATCAACAAGAGTATCTTTTAAATTCATAAGTGTCTCCAACGAATCAATAATAGCATCCTCTTTTTGAAATAACTCATCTGATTGACTCTCTTGCATAGTAGATAACAACTCCATAAAATCTTCTATATTTCTCTCTACACTCTCTAAGGCTTTAGTGGTCTGCTCTATTGATTGAGTTGAGTAGTTGATAGAGTTAGCTATCTTTTTAACTAAAAAGTTGTAGTTTTTAGTTACCTCTTTTAACTCTTTTTGCTCTACCTCCGTTATAGATTCTAAACCTTGAATCGTAGAGTTTTTAATAATCTTTTTTGAAGTATTAGAAAATTTTTGAATAAATAATATAATATTCTGAATTTGTGTAAATAGATAGATAATTAGTAAAATAAATATAACAAATAGAGCATACTGTATTTTTTTATAAACATCTATAGTATTATAATAATGATTCTGTTTGGTCTCTATAAGCCTATTAAATTCCAAAATAAGTTCAATATTTATATTGTAAATCTTATTCACAACTTTTTGAGTAATAATTGAGCTATAAGCCGTGTTCACTTTTTGCTCTTCTCTAAACTTCTGTACCTCTGCATAAAATTTGTTCCAGAGTTGAAGAGTTGAACTATTCATTTTTAACTCTTGCTTTTGATTATCCGTATTTTCTAAAAATTTGTTAATAGTACTCTCTAACTCTTTAGATGAAACATCTCTATTTTTATACATATAAAAGATTAATTTTGAAATCTCTTGAGTAAAAGCTTTCTGTTCATTTATCCTATTTAAGTAGCTACTGTTCATCCTGTTTTGAGTAGCAATATAGTTGAACAGAAGAGCTAAAACAATCGACAATATAAAAACTAAAGCACCTGATACCTTTATCTTATTCATCTTCTCCCCATCTATATATCCTCTCTAACTCTCCACTATTTAACACCTTAACCTCTCCTCGAATAGTATCAATAATGCTGTTTTGTTTCAGACGATTAAGCACCCTAGAGAGTGTAGAGGGTTGAATGTGCAACATCAAAGAGACATCATACCGTTTTAATCTATTAAACATCTCCAAATCAGTTGATAACATCATCGCCACCTTGGCTACAGAGTTAAATATAAACTCCCTATTAACCAAATCCTGTAACTGTTTGGATTGGCGTATAACCTCATTGGCAAGTTCCAAACACAAAACCCCATTGTCCAAAAAATCTTTTTTAAATACTCTATAATCTATACTCAATATTTGAGAATCCTCAACTAGCACAATATTTGAATAGGAGGTTAAGTAGTCATCTTGAAGTGAAGAGATTTCGGAAAGTATATGATTTTTATAAATATAGTACAAAAAAATTTCATTATCATATTTATCTATCTTGTAAGCTTTTGCCAAGCCATCTACTAGAAAAAGAAGTTTGTTGCTATGACTCTTCTCATAATGTAATAGAGACTCACTATTATAATTTTTTAGTGAAGAGATAGCAACTAACTGTTCTATATTACTATCACTTAAATTATTGAAAAATTCTAAAGAGTGTATAATACTTCTAATATCCAACTTCATCACTTATCATACTATTTTGCTAAATTATCTATATTGATATAAATCAATCTTCTCGCGAATTAACAATGCCATAAATTCTAGTCAAAGAGAAAGTTTATAATAAAAAGATATAGATGAAAGTGGCTCCGAATGCTGGATTCGAACCAGCGACCAAGTGATTAACAGTCACCTACTCTACCGCTGAGCTAATTCGGAACAGATACCAATTAAATTGGAGTGCGATTATAGACAAAAAACTCTTTAATGTCAAGGGTTTTTTCTCATTTTAACTTATTAACGATAAAAAAATCACAACCACTACTATTTAGCAAGATAAGTTGCTTTTTATCTAGCATATCTTGAAACCTCTGCTTACTCTCATTATCAAAAAGTACGGCTATATCATCTTGTGTCAAAGGGCGTTTTTTTATAGTTTCTAAAATCTCATATTTACTATAAGATGATGCTTTTCCAGTCACCTTTTTACGAGTTGATATATAGATAGGCAGAGAGCTATCAAACAGCAAAGAGATTTTACGCAACTCTTCATAACTCAAGGCTTCTACTCTGTACGCAGGGGGTCTATCAATAGTTCCTAAATCTATTCGAGTAGGATTCAACTGCACAAGATACTCATTTAGAGCCTCAATCTCCTTGGCAGAATCATTAATCCCTTTGACCATAAGTATCTCTATAATCAGTGGATTTGAAAACTTAGCTCTAAACTCCAACATACCCTCTTTGATACTCTCAATAGTGATGCCCTCATGTGACCTATCAACTCTCTTGAGACAATGAGGAGTGGCACAATCTAGCGATAACTTCACGGTATCAAACTTCATTAGAGCCTTTTGAACGCTTGACTCTGCAATTTTCGCCGAATTTGAGAGTATCAGAGTTTTGATAGAACCTTTTATCTGATTTATCTCATCCATAAGCTCTGATAGATGAGGATAGAGTGTTGGCTCTCCATTTGCTGTTATGGTCAATACATCTATATCCTGATGCTCTATAAGTACTGCATTTAGAGCATCCATAACTTCCTCTACAGATACCACCTCATCATACTCTCCTACAGTTTTTGTAGGGCTTAGTTCACAATAGAGACAGTCAAAGTTACACTGTTTTTTAGTTGGACTTAAGTCTATACCTAGTGATTTACCGAAGCGTCTTGAGTTTATGGGACCAAATATTATGTTCATTTATCTCTTAGAAAGCCTCTGACACTCACTAATAAAGTGTTTAGCATTCTCCACAGGGACATCAGGCAATATCCCATGACCAAGGTTAAAGATATGTCGTCCCCCTTTCATAGTCTTAGCCAATGATGCTACACACTCTGTCGTTGCCTCTTTACTATAAAGCCTACATGGCTCCATATTTCCTTGAAGTACATATCTATCTCCAAGTTTCTCTTTGGCTAATTCCATTGGAGTACCCCAATCTACACCATATACATCAAAGTTTCCATAGACTTTATCTAAAAATGCTGGTATACCTTTTGGGAACATAATAATAGGTGTATCAGGATATTTTGATTTGAGATAATCGGCAATCTCAACCATATATTGCCATGAGAACTCATCATATTTACTTGGCTCAATTGCTCCTGCCCAACTATCAAAAATCTGTACTACATCTATACCTGACTCTATCTGCTTTTCCATATAGAGTTTGACTACTTCTGTCACCTCTTTTAGGATATTATGCAATAGTTTAGGGTTTGAGTACATCATCTTTTTACAGATATTATAGGTCTTTGTCCCCTGCCCCTCTATCATATAGGTAGCCAAAGTCCAAGGAGCTCCTGTAAATCCAATAAGTGCTTTTTCATCACCTCTATCATCTAACTGTTTACGAAGAAGTTTAATTGTATCATAGACATAAGTTAGTTTATCTGATGCCTCTTTGCCTTTTATTAATCTATCTAAATCCTCTTGTGATTTAATAGGGTCATTAAATTTTGGTCCAAAACCTTTGATAAACTCTAAATCCATCCCCATCTCATCAGGGATAACCAAAATATCCGAAAAGAGAATTGCTGCATCAACACCTACAATATCAAGTGGTTGAATTGTCACCTCTGCTGATTTTACAGGGTCGTGACATAGGTTCAAAAAATCCCCTGCCTCGGCTCTAACTGCTCTATACTCTGGTAGGTATCGCCCTGCTTGTCTCATCATCCATACAGGTGTATATGGGGTCTCTTTGCCTAAACATGCGTCTACAAAAATTTTACTCATTAATGATTTCCTTTATGTAAAAAATATAGTGCTATTGCTAATGCCAAAATAGAGATAGCAAAATAGACTAAATCTAATGCTCCACTATAGGTTGTAAATAACACTCTTTGAAAAAAGTTAACCACAAGTACCATTACAATTACTTTTCCTAACTTATCTTTGAGTTGGTCAAGTGATTTAATCTCTAAAATTTTTGAAGCACCTGCTCTTTTTGCTACATCAATCTCTGAAATAAACAGCTCATAGAGTCCAAATCCAAAAATAAACATTACCACTGCCATTAAATAGAGGTCAACAGCACCAATAAGCCCACCAACAATCTGCTCATGAAACTTTTCAGGGTGTAGATGATTTATGTATGTACTACCGATTTCTACAACCACACCCCAAACATCAACAGAAGCAACAATAAAAAGTGCAACCCCTCCTAGCATAGAGAATATAACAGCTAAAAGTACAAAAAACCGTGCATTCCATAGCGTTGATTCAAAAATATGTTCTATAAACTTCATCTTAATCCTTTAGTTGTATCCACTTTTGAGCGATACGAACAGCATTGGTCGCAGCTCCCACTCTTACTTGGTCTGCAACACCCCAAATATGTAGTATATTTGGAGCATAAATATCTTTTCTAATCCGTCCGACAAAGGTCTCATCGGTATTAGTTGCTGTTATAGGCATTGGGTATTCGTTGTTCTCTATATTATCTATCACGGTCACATTTTCAAACTCACTAAGCACTCTTCTCGCCTCTGCTACACTCACCTCTACACCCTCTTGAAAAGTAATGGTGATAGATTCAGAGTGACTTCTAAGTACAGGAACACGAACACAAGTAGCAGATATAGCAAAATTTTCATCCATAATCTTGTTGGTCTCATTGACCATTTTCATCTCCTCTTTGGTGTAACCATTTGGTTGAGGTACATCAATATGAGGGATAACATTTAAGGCAATCTGATGAGCAAATGCTTTGCACTCTGTCTCATCTAATTTAAATGCAAAGAAATCCTGCATCTGACGGACTAACTCCTCCATTCCTGCTTTTCCTGCTCCACTTGTTGCCTGATAGGTACTAACATCTACTCTTTTGATACCATAAAGGTCATGAAGAGGCTTAAGGAGTTGAACCATCTGAATAGTAGAGCAGTTAGGATTGGCAATAATTCCTGTATCTTCCCAAAGCTCAATATCTTGTGGGTTTACCTCTGGAACAACTAATGGCACTCTCTCCATCATTCTAAAGTGTGAAGTGTTATCAATAACTACTGCTCCTGCTTCAACAGCATATTTTGCATACTTAGCAGAGATACTTCCACCTGCTGAAAAGAAAGCTATATCTATATCTCTTCCCTTAAATACGCTCTCTGTAAGCTCTTCAATCTTATACTCTTTGTTAGCAAACTCAATGTAATTACCTGCTGAATTTGCACTAGCCAAAGGCAATAAATCTCCAACAGGAAAATTTTGCTCCTCTAAAACTCTAAAAAGCTCTTCACCAACAGCTCCACTTGCTCCTACAACAGCCACATTATACTGTTTCACATTTTTTCCTTTGTGAGAAAATTTTACGCTATTCTAGCTAATAGGTAGTAAACTTATGCTTTTTTTATTATCGTTTGTGTTATACAATTTTATTCAAGTATATCATTAACAGCATCTGGCTCTTCTGCCTCCTCTTTTGGACACTTTGCTATACTTACTACTATATCTTTTTTATCAACATTTACCACTTTTACCCCAGAGGTATTTCGTCCAGCTTTTCGGATAGTCTGCATATCAACTCGAATCATCTTGCCAATAGAGGTTAGACACATCATATCTTTGTCCTCTGCTACCATGACCACATCAACTACATCTCCTGTTTTTGGTGATAGTTTCATGCTGATTACACCTTTTCCTGCACGGCTCTGTTCACGATATTCAGACGCTGTTGTTCTCTTGCCTATACCTTTTTCACTAAGCATCAGAAGTTCTCTCTCTTCATTGTCTATAGTCACACCACCACAAACAAAATCATCTTTTATCTTGAACTTAATAGCTGTTACACCTCTGGAGACTCTACCAATCTCTCTAGCATCTTCTACTTTGAACCTGATACATTGACCTTTTTTAGTAGTTACAAATAGCCATTTAGTTTCAGGTAGCACAATTTTAGCAGTGACTATACTATCATCTTCATCTAAATTTATTGCTCTTACACCATTGGTTCTAATATTTGAGTACTCTTTGAGATTAGTTCTCTTAACAATACCATTTTTAGTAAAAAATACCAAGCCTTTATCTTCTGAAAAATCCGTTGTTGGGATAATAGACATAATCTTTTCATCAGGCTTAAGGTTAATAAGATTTACAACGGCTTTACCTTTAGCTGTTCTTGACCCTTCAGGAATACGATAGACTTTTAACCAATAGAGCTGTCCGTGGTCAGTTACAAACATAAGTGTATCATGAGTGCTAGAGATAAAGAACTGCTCGATAAAGTCATCATCATGAGTAGTTACGGCTATCTTCCCTTTACCACCACGGCGTTGCTTCTCATACTGTTTTAGAGCTACTCTTTTGATATATCCTCTATGTGTAATAGTCACAACCATTGGTTCATTTGGAATCAAATCCTCTATATCAATATCATTATAATCATCAACTATCTCTGTGCGTCTTTTAGATGAAAAGTTTTCACCAACCTCTTTTAGTTCATCAACAATAATTCCATTTAGAATCTCTTCACTCTTCAAAATAGATTTATAATACTCAATCTCTCTATAAAGCTCTTTTAACTCATCTTCTATTTTATCCCGTTCAAGACCTGTAAGTCGTCTTAGCTTCATCTCCAAAATAGCATTAGCTTGAAGCTCTGATAGAGAGAATTTTTCTATTAGTGAGCTTCTAGCTATCTCTGTATTTTCACTTTGACGAATTATTCTAATAACCTCATCAATATTGTCAACAGCTATTTTTAAACCCTCTAAAATATGAGCTTTTGCATTAGCTTTTTCGAGTTGAAAGATAGTTCTTCGGATAATAACAGTTTTTCTATGTCGTAAAAATAGGTCAAGCAGTTCTCTAAGTTTAAATACTTTTGGCTCTTTATTTGTAATAGCTAACATAATAATACCAAAAGTGGTCTGCATCTGTGTACTTTTAAAGAGATTATTTAGCACAATATCACTCATAGCATCTTTTTTAAGCTCAATTACAATTCGCATCCCCTCACGGTCAGACTCATCTCTAATCTCTGAAATACCCTCTACCTGTTTATCTCTCACCAAGTGAGCTATACTCTCTATTAGTCGAGATTTATTAACTTGATAAGGAAGCTCATCTACTACTATAACATCTTTGTTTTTTTTCTCTTCAATATGGGTCTTTGCACGAACCTTTATCCGTCCACGACCTGTTGTATAGGCATCATGAATACCTTTTTTACCAAAGATAATACCACCTGTTGGAAAGTCTGGTCCTTTTATAATATTAAATAGTTCAGAATCTTCACAAGTTGGATTGTCAATAATATACAACAGAGCCTCAATAAGCTCATCCATACGGTGAGGAGGGATATTTGTAGCCATACCAACAGCAATACCACTTGAACCATTAAGAAGTAAATTAGGAATACGAGATGGCAATACATCAGGTTCGGTCATAGAGTCATCATAGTTTGGAGTGAAGTCTACGGTGTCTTTATCTATATCTCTAAGTAGCTCTTCTGCAACTTTCGTCATTCTGGCCTCAGTATACCTCTGGGCCGCAGGGTTATCTCCATCAACTGAACCAAAGTTTCCTTGACCATCAACAAGAGGACTCCTCATTGAAAAGTCTTGAGCCATACGAACTAAAGCGTCATATACTGCATTATCTCCGTGAGGATGGTATTTCCCTATGCAGTTCGAACTGATTACACCATTAACAAAAAACTCATGAACATCCTCTACAGTGAAGTCATAAGTTATCTCATCAGTAACCTCTTTTACCTCTTTTACCCTAAGAAATCTTATCTTGTTATCTACAATATATTTTAGATGTTCATATAGTTTACTATCTAAACGCCGTAATTTTTCTAAAATATTTAAATCTTCAACAGTATCAGAGTATATTCTAATCTTATCTGATAACTCTTTTACATATCTTATCTTTGTACCATTTTTATATTTGATGCCTAATCTAAACTTCTCTCCATCTTCTGATTGATACCAACCTGAACCTATATGTTTTTTGGAAAAAATATCAAATATCTTTTTTCCAAAAAATGGTAAATAACTTGTTTGTGTTGGGTCACTATAATAGTTAAAACTTTCTAATCTATCTCTTTTTTTCTGATTTAAAAGATTCAGTTTATCTTTGAAAAAGTAAGCATTAGAACCAGTAAATGTAAGATTATAACTATCATGTCTTGTAACTATTTCCCTATTTTCAAAAGTATGTTTATCACCTTTTTTCCCTGCATCAACTATGACGGATACAACACCAAATCTATCAAAAAGGAGAAGAGCTAGTTTTTTTAAAAATTTATTAGAAATAGATGTTATTACTATTTCATTAGTTCCATTTTTTCTAATAAAACCATCACCATCAATAAAACCACTTATAAAAGATAGTAAAGATTTGTTTGAGAAACTCATAATAGTTGAATTAATATCAATATTATGACTATATTTATTAGTTACATCAAACTTTTCTAAAAACTCTTTTGATTTTTCTTTATTAGAAATTTTTAATATTTTTGTTGTTTTAGTCTCTTGAATTTTATTATTAAGTTGAAAAGTCTCTTTAATATATTCAAGTACATTCTCTTCACTATTAGAAAAACATACATAATTTAAATCCCTATTTCTGTCTATGTTTCCATCAGACATAAAGAGTCCTAAAGCATAAACCTCATCTTTAGAAAAATTATCTTTCATATCCATAAGTGACGGTTGCATGATTAAATAATCATCAGTTGTTAAATCTTTGGACTCTTTAAAAGAGTATGTCAAATCCTCATTAAGAACTTTAAACTTATGTCCTCTTGTTACCCTATTTTCAAATATATTTGAACTACTAGTAACTTTTAGAAGTGGCTGTTCGGGTTGATAAAATAACTCCGTTACACTCTTTAAGCCTTTTTGAGTATAAACTCTATCTCCAACTTCTATATCCTCTATAGGTACAAGCCCTCTATCTGTTGAAACAAGTGAACCTGCAACTAAACAGTCACCTACAATCCTAGCTGACTTTTTATAAGGACTCTTATGAGTAATATTAAGGTCTCTCATAGAATAAAGTATTCTTCTGTGTACAGGCTTTAAACCGTCTCTAGCATCAGGTAATGCCCGACCCACAATAACAGACATAGAGTAGTCAAGATATGATGTTCTCATACTCTCTTCTATTTTTACCTCTTGGATATCTTGATTTTCTTCTAACGAATTGCTCATAAAATGCCTTTAAAATATATAAATATGTAAGATAATAATTTAGGCGATATTATAGCCTAAAGCTCTTAAAATTATTATTTTTTATTAGATTAAGATTTCTATTACTCTGTCATCATAATATAAGGACGAGAAACTTTTTGACTAAGTTGATGCATACTAACTAAACGTCCTTCACGAATAAACTCTCTACCATCCATAAATACAATCATTGTAGGTACAGAGAAAACTTGATAGTGTGCAGAAATTTCAGGATTTTCATGTGCATCCAAATAAATCTGTTTTAATTTTGGAAACTCTTTATCAAATAGCTCTTTAAATTTTGGTCTTAGTGCATGACAAACATTACAATTTTCTCCTGAAAAATAGAGCAGTACCCCAATTTCTACTCTTATCGTATTTTGTAACTCTTCTAAGCTCATATTTTTCCTTTTTTGTTAATATTTGTATTAATTAATGCTCAATAAATCAAACCTACGGACTGATTCTATATCTTGTTGAATCTGTTCTCTTAAAGACTCTAATCCACTGAACTTTTTGTTCTCTCTAATAAATGCTATAAACTCAATCTCAATAAAACCCGTAACTATACCAATATCTCTGTCTAAAACATAGCTCTCTATTGCAAATAAGCCATCAGTTGTGACTCTGTGACCTAAAAATGTTACACTATTTAACCATGCTCCATCAATTTTTGTTTTTGATACATACACTCCACTCTTTGGCAGATGATAATCATAAACTTTTAAATTTAACGTAGGAACAAGCTCTTCTTTTCCTACGCCCTGCCCTTTTATAACCTTTCCAGCTATTTTAAAATGACGACCCAAAAGCTTTTTTGCTATTGTTAGCTCTCCATTGGTTAGATACTCTTTAATTGTTCTAGTATGGATTGAAGTATTGCTCTCTTTTACCTCATCTACGACAATAAGCTCTCCATCAAAAAGCTCTTTTAAAAGCTTGGTATCGCCCTCTTTTCTATATCCAAAAGCAAAATCATAACCAACGACTATCTTTTTGAGTTTTGGAAAATCTTTTTGCAGTCTCTTCACAAACTCTTTTGCCGTTAACTTTTTTACCTTTTCAAAATGATAAAAAAAACAAAACTGTTTAACATATAAGGAACGTCTATACCCTGCTGTTATACTTCCACAATTTCGCTCAATAATAACAACAGCTTCTACTTGGTTAATAAGAACTTGATGCCCCTTGTGAATGCCATCAAATGAGCCTATAGCAATAGACTCTATACTGTTTGTTAACTGCATGTTTTCCTAAAATGATAAATATATTCAATATTGCCAGATTTCCCTGCTAATTTAGAAGTTGTTTCATAAGCTAAAACCCACGAAAGTTCTTTTGCTCTTTTCTCAAATTTCTCTTTTGCTTTTCGAATTGCTTCACTATCCACAACAACCCCACGACTATCACGCTTTACACTCCGTCCTACCTCAAATTGAGGTTTAAAGAGCAAAACCATATCCTCTTTAGCCAATCTATCTATATCATCCATAATCTGTAAAATGGAGATAAAAGATACATCACAAGTGACCATATCAAAATTATTATCACTCTTAAACTCTCTAATATCGGTCTCTTCAAATATTTTTATTTTAGGGTTATTTCTAAGTGAATAATGCAGTTGATTTGAACCTACATCTACAGCCGTTACAGATTTAACCTCATTTTCAAGCAGTATTTGTACAAATCCACCCGTAGACGAGCCTATATCCAAAGCTATTTTATCTTTTAGATTCATTGGATACTCTTCTAAAAATAGCTCTAGTTTTTTAGATGCACGGCTTACATAAAATTTCTCTTTGTCTATATCTATAGTAGAGTTTTCATTACACTTTGTTGATGGTTTTGCTAATTTTCCGTCTACAAAAACTTTTTCTCTTTTTATGGCATCTATAGCTCGGTTTCGGCTCTCAAAGTAGTTATTTTGTACTAGGTATTTGTCAAGGCGTTGCATTTATTACCTTATATATATTCTTATTGTGTTGATATACAGTCTCAACAATAACATCTATTGAAAATAGTTTCAAAGATTTTTTTAGTTTTTTTAAGAGAATCTCATTGATAAGTAAAAGTTCATCTCTTTCTAAATCTCCAGTGATAAATAGAATAAATTTTTTATCTAACGATTTAATATCTTGTATTATACTTTGAAATTCATCAAATTTACTATTATCCATAATTTTTTGAATCTCTAAAGAGTCAACCAAATGAATAACTCCATAAGTATCAATGATATTTTTACACAACTCTTTAAACATCTCGTTCCAATCTTCCCTATCAGATGGAATTTTTCGTTTATCTTTTACCTCTATAAAATATATATTATGACTATTTTTAGCAATAAAATCAATAGCACTGGTACATTGACTTATTTTAGGATAGAATGATTTAAATTTTTTATCTACTTTATCTTGATTATCATAGTCAAATGCTTCTATTTGAAAATTAAACTCTGCATCACTTTCAATAAAAATCATTAATTTCCTTTATGAAAGAGTTTTGAGCTTTTTAGATATACATTTTCCATCTCATCAATAATAGTATTATGCTCTAAATCATAAATATCAGTAGCTATTTCACTATTTATTTGACCATCTTCTTTAAAAAAAGAGATAAAATTTAATTCCATATCTTTGTTCTCTTTTTTTCGTATATCAAAATATTTAATCATAAAATAGTTATGTGTTGCAATAAATATTTGAATACCTAAACTCTCTAAAAAAATTAATAAATCAACTATCTCTTTAATTAGTTTAGGATTTAAATTTGATTCGGGTTCATCCCAAAATAGAATGGTATTTTTATGTAATGCACCATTTTTTAGTAAATAGGATATAGTTCCAATTTTTCGTAATCCCTCTGCCATCATAGAACTAACAACTAACTCTTTATCTTTAAATCTTCTAAGATAAAATTCTCCATTTAGTTGAATTATTTCGCCCTCTAATATCTTTTCTAACTCTCTATTCTTTTTAGAAATCAAACTTTGGTCTTTAAGAAGAGGCAAATCAAGTTCAATAGCTAAATCATTAGTAGTTTTATCAAAAGCAATCTCTCTTTTGCTATAGGTGGCAATAAAACCTTTAAAGTGTGAAAGAATCTCTTTAGCAGGAATAAAAATAGCCTCTTTTTTATAAAATTTTGAAGGAATATCATCTATATTAACTTCATACTTTGAGCTTTTTGTAAAATTATAATTTATATTATAAGCAGATAAATCTATCTTTACAGAGCTTTTATCTTCTCCAAAAGATATTAATTTGACGATTGCTTTATCTGTAGGTCTAAATACCTCTTTTAGTTCATTAACAATAGACTCATTAAATCTACCCTCTCTATTATTCGTTTTAAGTGTAGAGTATAAGAGTTTTAAATTATGACTTTTCCCTGTACCATTCTCTCCAATAAAAATATTTATCCCTTTTGAAAAGTTAAATTTTTCATCTTTAAAAAGTGTAAAGTTTTTTATATCTAATGATTTAATTACTATATTTTCTACTCTATCTATATTATATGGTACTTTTTTTAACTCCTCTTTCTGTTCATCTGTTTTTATATAAGTTACTGACCTACCAGCAAAAAGTCTATTATCTATTTTTATAGGCTTATCAAAGAAGTTTATATTTTTTATCTTATAACCATAACTAAAATCTCTTTCCTCTTCAATAGTTGTATCTCCTGTAAACTGTCCAACTGCAACAATTTTTCCTTTAAAAGAAAAATATAAAATATCATCTTTTATAATTTGATTAATTCTATTTGGACTATAAAAATAGTTATCTTGATTTGGAACGTTTTGTTTAAAATATTTTTTTACATCTTCAATATTTTTAAAACCACCATTTTCTGTAAATCTAATCAATGCATCCATTTTTTATCCTTTTTTTTAATTCCCCAACACATCTTTAATATCTGCCAAAGCAATATATTTAACCATTCTACCCTCTTTTACTGGTGCTAAGAGTTTATATTCTGCCAATCTTTTTAAATACTTTCGTGCCGTATTATCTGATACTTCATAAGCATTACTTATCTCTTTTACCGTAAATGTTCTACCTGGGTTTTTCATTGCTTTTTTTATAATATTTTTTTGAATAAAATTTAAATTATTAGAAAGTTTAGAGTTTTCAAGCAAATCTACCACATCTTCAAACTCTTTACTTTTTTCATCTAGGTATTGAAATAACTCATCCATAGCTCTTAAAATAATATCTGCTTGATAATAAAGAAAATAGGTTAAATCATTCTCATCTATCTCTGTATATAAATATGCCATTCCATATTTAACAGGTGCAACTTTAAGTAGTTTAGAGATAGATAAATACTCAAAAAATGAAAAACCATTTTGAAGCATAAACCAATAAAATATTGCTCTTGCCGTTCTTCCATTTCCATCAGCAAAAGGATGTTCATACCCTATCATAAAGTGTAATATAATTGCTTTTACAATTGGGTCAATAAAAATATTTCCATTTTCGCCAGAGTGCATGGTATTAGCAAAATCACAAAGCTTTTCTAAACGCTCTTCTATCTCTTTATAATCAGGTGGTTGATGTAATATCTCTCCATCAACTCCATCAGTAATAACAATCTCATTATCTGTTCTAAACTCTCCAGGAATTACAGAATTTTCACTTGTTTTATGAGTTGCTATCTTATGAAAATGACGAATTAAATCAATGCTAAGAGGTGCATCAAGCAAAGATTTTACTTCACGCATTAAAAAATAGTTATTTAAAATCATCTGTTCATCTTCAGAGCGTGGTTTACGCTCTTCTACTAACATTTTTTTAGCCACAACTCTAGTGGTAGAAGCCCCTTCAAGTTGAGCCGAGCTAATTGCCTCTTCCATCATAAGTGAAGAGATTAAAAATTTCTGTTTAACATTAATACTAGAAGTCATTCCTTCACCTGAAAGTTTAGCAATCTTATAAAATTTTGCTTCTAACGAATCAGGAATACAGTAGTGAAACTCTTTTTGATTTTTATCAAATAAAGAGATAGATTTACGTTTGGTAAAACGACACCATTTTGTAATTAACCAAGCTTTTTTAGCATCATCATTTTTATCAACACGCCATTTAAATTCATTCCAATATAGATAACGCCCTTTTTTATCAGTCTCACGAAAATATTTCATTAGATAACTATCATTTTG
>FPHM01000111.1_pt1 | contig 19608 bp, 20 predicted proteins | sample 1057441 | NCBI WGS metagenome assembly FPHM01 (sample SAMEA4473311, study PRJEB15554) | hydrothermal vent metagenome | biome: marine basaltic hydrothermal vent biome; feature: marine hydrothermal vent; material: water | place: Pacific Ocean | collected 2011-06-14/2011-07-23 | depth 1155 m | reverse complement strand
CCTTTATTATTATTGCGATTCATATCTTTTTTATTATTACCCTACAAGAAACTGAGATAATTAACAAGATTTTAAATACACTCATTATGTATGATATTTTTTGGGGAATCCTAGCTATTTCTGAGGCAATTAAAGAACTTTTTCATACACTCGCCAAGCGTTTTAGCCATGATTTGTATCAAGAAGTAGGAAATTTTATACTGACCATTGTAAAAATTCTTATTATAGGTGTAGGTTTGGGAGCAATACTTCAAGTATGGGGTATTAATATCACTGCCTTGGTTGCGTCTCTGGGAATTGGTGGTTTGGCATTTGCCCTTGCTGCCAAAGACGCTGCATCTAATCTTTTTGGTTCATTTTCGCTTTTGGCTGACAAATCTATACGCATTGGAGAATGGATAAAAATTGAAGGCACAGAAGGAATAGTTGAAGATATTGGTATGCGTACAACCAAAATACGCTCTTTTGGAAAAAGTTTAATTACACTTCCAAACCAAATTCTCGCCAATAATCCTATTGAAAACTTTTCACGCAGAGGGGTAAGGCGTATAAAAATGAATATTGGGCTTACTTATAATACTTCAAGTACACAAGTCTTAAACATTGTCAAAGAAATACGCTATATGTTACACAACCATCCAGATATTTCTCAAAAAGAAACACTTTTGGTACATTTTAATGCTTTTGGAGATTCTGCCCTGAATATTTTTATCTATACTTTTACTTCCACAGCCAATTGGGAAAGTTATCTAAAAATTAGAGAGGATATTCATATACAAGTCATGAAGATTGTAGAAGAAAACCATTCTCATTTTGCATTCCCTTCACAATCTATTTATATAGAAGATAACAAAACCCTCTAAATTAATTGTATTTATGTTAAAATATTTCAAATATTAGTAGAAATACACTCTAGATATGAAGGCTAACCCTATGAAAAAAATACACTATACTCTTTTATTACTTCTTGCTACATTTATATTTATCTCTTGTGGTACAAGCACTACATCTAATACAGGAGACAATACAAGACCTACGACTTCAGGAGAAAGTGCGTCAATTGATGTCTTGGTTCTTTATGACAAAGATGTCTTGGCTGCTTATCCAAGTGTAACTACAAGAGTCAATCATCTTTTTGCTGTGTCGAACAATGTCTATAGAGACAGTTACCTCAATATTAAAATAAATGCAAAGAAAATACTTTTTTATGATGCCAAAACACATCCTGCCCTTAATGAAATTTCTGATTCTGTAGCCATACAAGCCTTAAGAGAACAATATAAAGCAGATACCGTCTTAATCTATCAAGTCAACCCTAATGGTTCTTTTGGACAATGTGGAGTGGCTCTTGGAGCAACTGTTTATGATAGACCCTCTCAATATAAAAATTTAATGTTTGCACAAGTAGAAATTAATTGTCCTGTAGATACCACAGCCCATGAACTCGGTCATAATATGGGTTTGCGTCATTCACATCTTCAAAATGGAGCAAATCCCAAACCTTTTTCTTATGGTTTAGGTCATGGTGTGCAAGGTAAATTTGCCACAATCATGGCATATTCTCATCTTTATAATACAAGCAATCAGATTTCACGATTCTCTTCTCCTGAGTATGAATGTATAGCAGGATACCCTTGTGGTATTAGCATTGGTCAAGAAGGACAAGCCCATGCCACAAAAGTGCTTGAAATCACAGCCCCTAAAATAGCAAACCTTTATTAATTAAATCCTATGCCCATGATAAAATTTATACTTTTTTCTGTTTCTATTGCTTTGCTTATTTTAGGGATTTTTATCTTTTTAAAAGAGGAAAGTTTTGCTCTGGTTTCTAATCCTCTCATAGAGCAGAAGCTTCCTCTTCAAGAAGAAGCTCTTTTGCCTATAAAGAGTAATTTACATACCTATATTAGTCCTTCTCAAAAGACTAGAAATGCACAAAAAGAAATAGACACTCCTCTGGCGAAAAATATAGAAATGTATGAAACCCTCTCTATAGCAGAAGCATCACTACATCAAAAGCCTCGTTCTTATGTCAAAGCCATTTCTGCCATACGCATACACAAGATAAACATTCAAAAAGGAGATACTTTAGTATTGCCCAATATTGAAGGTGTAGATTATGAAATTCTTATTGCCTATGTCGATACAAATCAAGATGGCTCAAAAAGTATTACAGGATCATATAGCGATGAAGGTATACCTTATACTACAACGATTACCCAATCCAGTACAGATAGCTTTATTTCTCTTGCTACTGCTGTAGGTATGTATGAAATTGAGACACTTAATCAAATAGGCTATGTCTACAAAACACAAGATATTCGTAAAGTGATGCAACCTTTTCCCGTAGATGATGCTATTATTTTACCCTCTCCTTCTCTATCTCAAGCACTCTAAGAATATATCAAGAAATTTAGAGAGTTTTTAACTCTATTATAAGCTATCTTGGGCTATAACTCCTAATAGATAACAAGAGAGTTAAAAATAACGAAAACAAGGTAAAAAATGGCATTAGTAATAACCAATGATTGTATCGCGTGTGATGCGTGTAGAGAAGAGTGTCCCAATGAAGCAATTGAAGAAAATGACCCCGTCTATCTCATCGACCCTGATGTATGTACAGAATGTGTAGGACATTTTGATGAACCTCAGTGTATTTCTGTTTGTCCTGTAGATTGTATTATCTCAGACCCTGACAATGTAGAAAATGCTGAAGAACTTATGTTTAAATACAATAAACTCCAAGCAGAATTGGACTCATAAAGCATGAACAAACGAACTGCTATCATTGATATTGGTTCAAATTCTGCAAGAATAGTCATCTTTGAAGAAAGCAGTGACTATGGTTTCCATCTTATCTGTGAACAAAAGTCTAAAGTACGCATAGGAGAAGGTGCTTACGCTAAAAAAGGCTATCTACAACCTCATGCAATCAAAAGGGCTTTTCTCACCCTTAAATCTTTCATCTGTATCATAGAAAAATATCAAGTAAATTCTACTATTTGCGTCGCAACTTCTGCCCTAAGAGATGCACCCAATGCTCCTATTTTTACGGCATGGATTAAAGATTCCTTAGGCTTAGAAATAAAGATTATAGATGGTAAAAAAGAAGCAGAATATGGAGCAATTGCTGTGTCTAATCTCTTGCCCATTCAAAATGCAATTACCATTGATATTGGTGGAGGTTCTTCAGATATTTCATGTATTCAAAATGGAAAAATAAAAGATAGCTATTCTCTTAATATTGGCACAGTGCGTATTAAAGAACTCTTTTTTGACCAAGCACTTGATTCTAGCTATCATGATGCAAAAATATATATTCAAAAAGCCTTAAAGCAATTGCCCTCACACTTCAGAAACACTTTGGCTGTGGGTATTGGTGGTACAGCAAGAACACTTTCAAAAGCTATTATGAAACGCTCAAAATATCCTTTAGATAAACTTCATGCTTTTAGCTATAACATAAAAGATAATCAAGATTACCTCAACGCTATTCCTCTTTCTAGTCTCAAAGGACTGAAAGTATTTGGACTCAAAAAAAACCGTTATGATACGATTAGAGAAGGTACGCTTATTTTTAATGAAATACTTTCTCATATAGAAGCAAAAGAAGTGATGTCTTCTTCTGTTGGTGTAAGAGAAGGCGTATTTTTAGATACTTTTTTGGCTAAAAACAAGCATCAATTTCCTAAGACCCAAAACCCAAGTATTGTTTCATTGATAGATAGATTTAAACCCGTGGTCACCATAGAAAAAAAACGAAAATTCAAACTTAAAATGGCTTCAACACTGTATAGAGTCTTTCAAGATAAAATTCAAGACCAAATGCAATACCATTATGAATTAGAACAAGCACTTAAACTCACTTCAATTGGCAAAACACTGACGATTTATAAAACCCACCAACATGCATTTTATATCGCTATGCAAGAACTAAACTATGGATTTACCCATAAACAAATTGTACTTATTTCTCTTCTTTTGCGTATGCATAGTAAAGAATTACTACAAAAAGAACTATACCAAAAATACCAAAGTCTTCTTCCTAAAAAAAAGCATATTAAATGGCTAAGTTTTATCTATACGCTCACTGTGTTCTTACATGAAGCATCTAATACAGCCAATATACATTTTAGTTTTGCCCATAATATACTCACTATTTATGCTGATAGACCTCTGTATCTTGCCAAAGAAAATATTGCTTCCCTAGAGACACCTGAGAACTTTAGCATTCAAATAGAAGATGAACAAGCCCTACCCAAAAATCCTCTCCTAGCTATTTAGCCTTATATTTATTAATATAATGCTAAAATATGCTTTATTAATTAAGCCAAAGGAAATCCCATGAAGAAATTTAATCTTTCACTTATTGCCCTTTTTGCAATGACTACATTCTCCCATTCAAACGCTCTCGAAACCCCTATTCTCAATGAATTTTATATAGGAGGGGCTTATGGTCTGCTTGGTGCATCCTATAAAGAAGACATGCAAGGAGATATCTATGCTATTTCTTCAGATGAAAGTTTTCCTCAAGCTATGTTACAAATGGGATATAAAATCAATCCTTATTTTGCCTTTGAAGGAAGATATTTCATAGGAATGAATGACCAAAGTTGGGAAAATACTTTTGATGAAGGTGCTACAGCACAAATTGATACTTGGGCAGTTTACACAAAATTCATGATGCCTTTAGGCGAACCTTTTAATTTTTATACATTATTAGGCTATAGTGAATCTACTTATAGGATTGAAGGAGAAAAAATTGAAAATGGTGATGATGCCTACAGTGGTTTCTCTTGGGGAGTGGGTGCGAATGTTTCTTTTGCAGAGCATTTTTCTGTCTTTGTTGATTATGTTGCACTCTACGATAACTATGAAACAAATTACCGTGGAAATGATAGCAATGTACGCATTGAATCTGTGAATATTGGGGCAAGTTATACTTTTTAAGTCCTAGACATTCTCTTCAAAACTATAGCCAGAGTCTTTAAGACTCTTACGAATCACTGCTTGATGTGCTATACCTTTACTTTCTAAGGCTACAGACACATGGGCATCTCCAAACTTCAAGTCTGTAGAAGTTCGGTCATAACCAATTTGTACAATATTCGCATCAATCTCACTTAATATCTCAGTCAATGCTTGTAATGCTCCTGCTTTATCCACAAGTAAAACTTTGAGCTTCATTTTTCTTGCCGATTTGGTCAAACCTTTTTCTATAATCAAAGAAAGCATAGTGACATCAATATTTCCACCACTTAAAACCACACCCACTTTAGAATCTTTAGGCAAATCAATACGATGATTCAATAAAGAAGCCACACCTACAGCCCCTGCTCCTTCTACTAACACTTTTTGTTTTTCTAATAAAAAGAGTATTGCCATAGCGATTTCATCTTCACAAACTGTTTCAAAAGTATCTACATTTTCCAAGATATGAGAAAATGTTTCTTCATAAATATCTCTTACAGCAATACCATCGGCAATCGTCCGTACAGACTTAGAATCTATGGCTTTTTTGGCATCATAAGAAGTTTTGAGAGCATTTGCACCCTCAGCTTGTACGGCAATAATTTTGGTTTGAGGAGAAAGGGCTTTATACGCTATAGACATACCAGAAACAAGCCCTCCTCCACCTACGGGAATAATCACTGCATCTAAATCATGTATTTCTTCATACATTTCTAAAGCCACTGTACCTTGCCCTGCCATGACAGCATCATCTGTAAAAGGATGTACGAAAGTTAAATTATTTTCTTTACCATAAGTAACAGCATAGGCATAGGCTTCATCATAATTTGAGCCTTGTAATATGGCATTTGCTCCAAAGGCTTTAACCCCTTGGACTTTGATGAGAGGTGTAGATTCTGGCATGATAATCGTGGCTTCTATGCCAAAATGTTTGGCTGAAAAAGCCACACCTTGGGCATGGTTTCCTGCTGATGCTGTGATTACACCTGTTTTTTGTCCTGCTTCTACCAAAGAAGCAATTTTATTATACGCACCTCTAAGCTTGAATGCTCCTGTGCGTTGGAGGTTCTCTTTTTTGAGATAGACTTCATAGCCACTCATTTCTGATAAAATCGGTGCATAAGAAAAAGGGGTACAAAGTACTACATCACTCAGCCTTTTGTGGGCTTTTTTTATCTCGTTTAAGTTTAACATTATGTTTCCTAAGTAATAATTAAAGAAATTATAACACAATAAGGATATTAAGATGGAATGTGAATTACCAAGAGTAAACTCCAATAGAGAAGAAATGAAAGTATATTTTGAAGAGGCAAAAACCATTGCCGTTATCGGTGCATCCCCTGATAATACAAAAGCCTCTAACCATGTGGCAGAGTATTTGCGAGATGCAGGATATAAAATGATTCCAGTCTATCCTAAACATGATGAAATCTTAGGTCAAAAAGTCTATAGAAGCCTCGCAGAAATCCCTGAACCCGTAGATATGGTCGTGATTTTTAGAAAACCTGCTGTTTTAGGTCTTATTGCTGATGCTGTCATTGCTAGAGGCGATGTAAAAACCTATTGGACACAATTAGAACTTATCAACAATGATGCAGCAGAGAAAGTAAAAGACGCAGGGATTAATGTTGTCCAAAACTACTGTGCCATGGTTGAACACCGTGCTATTTTTGCCTAAACTTTAAGATTTTTTCGTCTTAGAAATACCCCACTCTCCACATGAGAAGTATGGGGGAATTGGTCATAAATTGCCCCTTCTTCTATACTATGGGTTTGGCTTAAAGTCTCCAAATCTCTAGCAAGAGTCTCAGGATTACAAGAGATATAAATAATATTCTCTATCGTAGAAATAAGTTTTATACTCGCCATATCAAGCCCTGCTCTTGGTGGGTCAACCAAGACAGTTGAAAAATGATAAGAGGCTAAGTCTATGTCTTTGAGTCTATTAAACACTCTCACACCTGAAAGTGCTTCCGTCATCTCTTCTGAAGAAAGTCTTGCAAAAGTGATATTATTGATACTATTTAATGCACAATTTTGTAAGGCTGATTGAATAGAGTTTTTACTAATCTCCGTGGCTAATACTTTGTCAAAATAATGAGAAAGTGGCAAAGTAAAATTACCTAAACCACAATAAGCCTCTAAGAAATCCCCATAGCCTATTTTTTTGGCTTGTTTCACTGCCCATTCTATCATTTTGATATTCACAAGAGGATTCGGTTGAGTAAATCCACTTTCATACTGTTTATACATTACTTCTTTATGGTCTATTATTAATTTTTCTATGACAAACTCATCTGAGATAATCACTTTTTGCTTACGGCTTCTTCCCATAATTTTAGCCTCTAAAATCTCTTCTAACTTTTTAGCTTCCTCGCTCCAAGTCTCATCAAGTTTTCTATGGTATATCATCGTGATAAGACATTCATCACTGCTCGTTGCCAAAAACTCTACAGAAAAAAGACGCTTTTTAAGGACTTCACTAGAAGCATTAATACTATCCAAGAGTTGCCACATACGCTTTTCTATGGGCAAAATCACTTTGGGACATTCACTAATATTAATACTTCCTTTTTCTCTTATGCCATCTTTGGGTAATTTTCCCATAGCAAAATAACAAGTATCCCCTTCATGCCAAATACGAAATTCTGCTCTTGCACGATAATGTGAAGAAGGAGAATCAAAAACTTCTAACTTTTTCTTAGTAAATGGACTTAGAAGAGTAGATACTCTTTCTACTTTTTGTTGAAGTTGTTCTACATAAGAAAGCTCAAAAAGACCACAAGAGCCACAAGTTCCAAAATGTTTACATGTCATAGGAGACCTTTAATAAAGAGATAAAATAAAGTCATATTTTAGCTTATTTGGTTATACTTTAGTTTACATCATTGCTTAGGTAGGACTATGAACCAAACAAAAAAACGATTAAATATTATTAAACTAGCCATCTCGATTACTGATATAGAAACCATACAATTACAAATTTTAAAACTCACCCCCATGAAAGTGGATGCCAGTATTCAAGAAATCATTTCTTTACTTCAAGAAGGGAGTTATGTCAAAGCACAATCTCTCATTACCACTTACATGGAAATAATGCCTGACAATATTGTCCAAAGAAGCTCTTATACAGAACATATTGCCTCACAAATGAAAGAAGAAAATGTTATTCATGAATTTGATTTGATGATGACTCCAACCATTGATACAGCCAATGAACCTAGGAAAATGGAAGCCAAAGACTTTGATATGCTTCTTCCTAAAGCCGATAAAGAAGATGGATTCTTTGCTACAGGAAATATAGATAAGAATGAAGACAATGAAAAGTTTTTTAATAAAGTCACAGAAGAAGAGTTAGAAGTCGATGAAAAAAATGTAGAGCAAGAAAAAAATGCTGAAGAAGCAGAAACTAAAGACAAAGAAGTTGTAGAAAAAATCGTAGAAACACAAGCAAATACAGAAACAAGTAGTGAAGTCATAAAAGAAGAAGAAATACAAGTAGAAGAAGAGAAAGAAACACCTAAAGAAAGAGAACTTTTGCCTATAGAAGAACCTTTGGTAAGCCAAGTCAAAGAAAGAGAGGAAAAAGAAAGAGAGGAAAAAGAAAGAGAGGAAAAAGAAGAAGAGCAAACAGAAGAAATAAAACAAGAAATTATTGAGAAAAGCTATAATGCCATACCACATATTACACAAAAACTCATTTATATGGAAAAACGCTACCCTCCACACAAAAGTTCAAATGAAAAATATGAATCTGTAGATAAACTTCTTGAACAAGTCTCTACAGAAGGCTATAACGATGATGAAATAGATGAGGTATTGGCAAGTATTAAAAACTTAATCGTCATAGAAGAAGCAGAAGAAGCTTCTGAGCTTCTTTATATCTGTGCCTCTACAGAATCACAGTTTGCACAATTTATGTTGGCAAGAGAATTGTATACAGGAACATTACTCAAAAAAAATATTGAAGCCTCTTTTTCACTCATGGATATTTTGGCAAAAAAAGAATATCCTGAAGCATTCTGTGACTTAGGACAATTTTATGAACATGGTATTGGTACAATGCCAGACCTCATCAAAGCCGAAAGTCTTTATAAAGAAGCCATGGAAAAAGATATTAAAAGAGCTAAAAAACATTATTCTCGTTTAAAAAAACAAAATAAAGGATTTTTTTAATCCTCTAATACATAGATAATACCCTTATATGCCACTTCTATCATCTTGTTTATTTCTTCATAAGTGATAATATAAGGAGGCATAAAATATATAATATGCCCCAAAGGTCGAAGAAGCACACCTTGACTTAGAGCATATTCATACACTTTTAATCCTATACGCTCACTTGCCTTATAACCCTCTAATTCAATAGCTGTCACCATGCCTTGTTGTCTGATACTTTTTACATTTTTTAAGGCTGTGAATTTTTGAATATTTTCTTTTATATACTTTGCTTTTTTCGTATTTTCACCTAAAATATCTTCACTTTCAAATATTTCTAAAGTCGCCAAAGCAGCAGCACAAGCCAAAGGATTTCCTGTATACGAATGAGAATGTAAAAAAGCTTTGTGTTCGTTATAGTCACAATAAAATGCCTCATACACATCATCACTGGTCATTACCACAGAAAGAGGTAAATATCCTCCTGTGAGTCCTTTGGAAAGTGTCATAAAATCAGGAGAAATATCTGCGTACTCACAAGCAAACATTTTGCCCGTGCGTCCAAAACCTGTCATAATTTCATCGGCAATAAGATGTACATCATAAGCCAGAGTCAAAGCCCTAGCCCCTTCAAGATAACGAGGATGATACATATGCATTCCTCCTGCTCCTTGAATAAGTGGCTCAATAATAAAAGCAGAAATCTCATCGCCACGCTCTTTTAACATAGATTCTAAAGCTTCTAAGGCTTCATCTGCTGAGGTAATACTTTGGTCACTAGGTACAGGAACTTGTACATTTTGAATGAGTAAAGGTGCATAGGTTTCTTTATACAACTTTACATCTCCCACACTCAATGCCCCAATAGTCTCACCGTGATAAGAATTACTCAGAGAAAGAAATACGGATTTTTTTTTGCCTTTATTGTGATGATAATGATAACTCATTTTCAAAGAGGCTTCCACAGCACTTGAACCATTATCTACATAAAACACTTTAGTCAAATCTTTGGCTGTCATATCTACAAGTTTATGGGCAAGTTCTACAGCAGGTTCATGCGTAAACCCTGCCAAAAGTACATGTTCTAAAGTGTCTAATTGTGCTTTAATTTTATTGTTAATATGTTCATTGGCATGTCCAAAAAGATTGACCCACCATGAACTTACAGCATCAATATAAGCATTTCCCTCAAAATCATAAAGATACACACCTTTACCTGAGGCAATAGGAATGAGTGGCAGAGTTTCATGGTCTTTCATCTGTGTACAAGGATGCCATATTACCTCTAAGTCACGCTTCATCATTTCAGAATTTTTACTCAACATAGTGTTTGCTTACCTTTTGAAGTTTATTTTCGATAGAATATTATACAAATTTTTAGATAGAAGGTAGATAAAGTATGATTAGTTGGATGCAAAAGCACAATAAATATCTCGTATGGACAATATGGGTAGCAACTATAGCCTTCATTGGTGCGGGTTTTGTCGGTTGGGGAAGTTATGATTTGGGAGGCAAAGCAGGAAATGTTGCCAAAGTAGGCGAAGTTGAAATCTCTCAAAAAAAACTTAATATGGTTTATACTAGTATTTATAATCAATATAATGAAGCCATGCAAGGTCAATTTGATGAAGCAAAAGCAAAAGAAATGGGTTTGGTAAAACAAGCATTTTCACGCTTAGCTACACAAGCCAAAATTCTAAACTTTGCACATGAAATTGGTCTCATTATTTCAGATGAAGAGTTACTCAAACAACTTCAAAGTATTCCTGCCTTTCAAAATGAAGGTCAATTTAGCCAAGAGATTTATCAAAACTATCTAAAAGGTCAAAGACTTAAAGCCAAAGAATTTGAAGCCAACTATAAAGAAGAACTTCTCATACAAAAGACTATTGCACTTCTTACAATAGATTCCTTGCCTTTAGAAGTCACTGCTTTTTCAAGAGCCGTACACAGTAGTGATAAACTTGCCTATGTCGTACTCAGTGCAAAAGATGTAAATTTAACCATTGATGAAACAAAAGTTAAAAGTTTTTGGGAAATGAAAAAAGAAGAATTTATGACAAAACAACTATATTCACTTTCTATTGTCTGGACAGAAAGTAAAGACACAGTGATTACAGAAGAAGAAACAAAAGCCTATTATGAAAAGAAAAGTTTTAACTATTCAGATGTTAATAATTCACAACGCTCTTATGAAAATGCAAAAACTGATGTAGAAAATGATCTCAAACTTAGCAAAACTTACAAAACAGCACAAAAATCGTATATTGCCTTTAAAAAGGGAAAACTCACGGCTAGTGAAAAAATTAACCTTAGCTTAGGAGATCTTAAACTTACGCCAGAAATATGGCAAGTACTTCAAAGTAAAAATATAGGAGAAATACTGAAGCCAAAAATCGTAGGAAATACTTATGCTACGATTAAAATCGAAAACATTATCCTTCCTAAAATAAAAACCTATGAAGAAGCCAAAAAAGAAGTAAGCCAAAACTATACAGAACAAGCCAAAAAAGAAGCACTGATTACTTTGGCAGATGCGAAGTTAAAAAACTTTAATCAAAGTACAGCATTAATCTCTGATTTTATCAAGCTTGATGGAAATATCAACTTAAAAGCCTTAAATAGTGGAGAAAGCCAACAGTTCATAGAAAAACTCTTTACATCCTCCAAAGAAAAAGGTATTATTACTCTAGTTGATAAAATAATTGTGTATAATATCCTAGAACAAAGAATAGATTCCATAGATGAAAATACGAGTCAAGTATTAGAAAAAAGCATGAATAGCTTAAAAAAGAATACATTTGAAAAAAACCTTATTCAATTATTAGATAAACAGTATCCAACAGAAACTTATGTAAACGGTCTATAGGAGGCAAATAAATTGAGTGAAACGATTTTAGCTATAGATATTGGTTCTACCAAAATTTGTACAGTAATTGCTGAGATTTCAGACTTTGATGAAGTCACGATACAAGGACATGGTATCACGAAATCTCAAGGCGTAAAAAAAGGGGTTATTACCAATATAGAACTCGCCTCAAAAGCCATTAAAAAAGCGATTACTGATGCCAAGCGTATTGCTGGTTCAAATATTACTTCAGCAACAGTTTCTATCTCAAATGCCTATGCAAAGAGTTTAAACTCTACAGGAATTGTCAATATTCCAAATAAAGAAATTTCGATTAAAGAAATCAACCGTGTCATGCAAACAGCCCTTTATAATGCCAATGTACCTCACGAATATGAAGTCATCCATGTACTCCCTTATAATTTTAGAGTAGATGACCAAGATTTTATAGAAGATCCTTTTGGTATGAATGCTTCGCGTATGGAAGCCGATGTCAATATTATTATGACACAAAAATCAAACCTTTCTAATCTCAAAAAAGCCATTCGTTCTGCTGGTGTTGATATTAATGGTATTGTACTTTCAGGATATGCTTCTTCCATTGCAACGATGCATGATGATGAGAAAGGTTTAGGTGTAGCTATTATCGATATAGGTGGACATACTTCTAATCTTGTTGTCCATACAGGAAATTCTATTCGATATAATGACTTTTTGGGTGTGGGTTCAAACCATATTACCAATGATTTATCTATGGCACTACATACACCTTTACAAATCGCTGAAAATGTCAAAATACGCCATGGAAACCTACTAGAAACTTCAGATGAAGTGATAAAACTTCCCATTATTGGTGACGAAGAAAATCATAATGGTGTCTCACTTGAAGTCGTACATTCTGTGATTTTCTCTCGTGTTGAAGAAACACTTATTATTTTGGCAAGATCTCTTGAAAAATCTACACTAAAAGACCAATTAGGTGCAGGGATTCTTCTCACAGGTGGCATGACTAAACTCAAAGGGATTAGAGAATTAGCACAAGCTATTTTTGCAGGTATGCCTGTACGCGTTGCCTATCCAAAAGAGATTAATGGACTATTTCAAGAATTACGAGACCCAGCATTTTCTACAGTACTAGGACTTATACTCTATAAAGCCAATAGAAATACCCAATATGAAATAGACTTTGAACAAGAACTATTACACTCTAAAAACCTTAATGAAGACAATCTTAGCAATATCAAGATCTCAAACAATAGGAACAATGTAGATGATATTGTTTTTAATAAAGTAAACAAAGAAGCAAAAGACCATAAATACAAGCGTAACAATGATTATGAAGAGTCAAGTATATCTTTTGATGATTTACCAGAGTTAGGACAAGATAAACAAAATCCATTGAAAAAAATTGGAAATTGGGCAAGACAACTCTTTTAATAGAGTAGTGATATAGGAGGAAAGAAAATGGAAGATTTTGAAATAGATATTATAGAAACAAAGTGCCAAACTACAGGTGCAAAGATTAAAGCAATTGGTGTTGGTGGTGGTGGTGGAAATATGATTAATTATATGATTTCTGAAGGAGTCTATAATATTGATCTCATTGTAGCCAATACCGATGCACAAGCATTAGAAACATCTTTAGCACCGTACAAACTACAACTAGGTCTTCATGCTACGCGTGGACTTGGTGCTGGAATGGTACCTGAAAAAGGTCGAGAAGCTGCTCTCGAAAGCTATGATGATCTTAAAGAAATACTGGATGGTTCTGATATTGTCTTCATTTCTGCAGGTCTAGGTGGTGGAACGGGTACAGGTGCTGCTCCTGTTATTGCCCAAGCAGCCAAAGAAATTGGTGCATTAACTGTAGCCATTGTTACAAGCCCTTTCAAATTTGAAGGACGCAAAAGAACCAAACTTGCCAAAGCAGGACTAGAAGAACTCAAACAAGAAAGTGATTCTATTATTGTTGTTCCTAATGAAAAGCTTCTTTCTATCGTCGAAAAGAACCTCGGTATCAAAGAAAGCTTTAAAATGGTTGATGATATTCTAGCACAAGCTGTTGGTGGTATTTCAAAAGTCATTCTTTCTCATGGAGAAAATGATATTAACCTAGACTTTGCTGATGTCAAAACAGTCATGGCTCACCGTGGTCTTGCACTGATGGGGACAGGTTATAGTACAGGTTCAACAGCAGCGTATGATGCAGCTAAAATTGCTATAGAATCTCCTCTATTAGACAATGTTTCTATAGATGGAGCAATGGGTGTACTCGTACAATTTGATATTCATCCAGAATATCCACTCAATGGTATTTCCCAAGCTATGGATATTATCTACGACAGTGCCGATGAAAATGCCGATGTCATTTTTGGTACAACAACCAATGTAAATATAGCCATTGATGAAGTAAAAATTACTATAGTAGCAACAGGATTTGAAGACCAAAATGCTTTACCTGAAGTACCAGCAAGAGTAAAAGAGGCTGTACCAGTAGTCACAGCTCCTCCAGCCCAAGAAGCACCTGTATCTAATGCACCCAAAATTCATACCAATACGATTAATATGAACGCTATTCGTAGTAAAATGATATCAGGTGGATACAAAACAGACAATGAAGATATTTTAGATGTACCTACTTTTCTTAGAAAACAAATGGATTAAATAGAGAGCTTCTTCCCTCTCTATCACTTAAAAAATTTTAATAAAATGTCAAAAGTTACAAATACCTCACATTTACTCACACTTTTTAGATATAATTATTTATCTTATATCTAAAAAGGAAAATAATTGATACTAAAACATAAAATAACTCTCTATATTCTTGCCTTCATATTTTTAAGTACTTATGGTTATAGTAAAAATATAGAATTTCAAAGTGCTTATAGTGATATTAATATCAAGAAAAATTGTCAAACAATCATAACCTATGCACATAATATAGGAGCAGTGTTTGATTGTGGTAGATTTGCAAATATTTCTATAGAAATAGCCTCAGGAGACCTTAGGGATACAGTTGATTTAATCCGTGATGGAAAACGCTATGACCTCAACTTTTCTCAGGCAATTACACCACACTTTACAGCCTTAGGAGACAAAATGGAATGGCGTTTTCAAAAAGGTCACAAAACGACTCCCTCAGCCATGATTGTACGCTTAAATATTGATATTGAAGGGAAAACCCAAAAAGATAGACACAAAAAATCCTATCTTATTGTCTCTAAAATCACAGAAGAAACGATATGTATTGTTGGCAAAATTTCTCCACAAAAAAATCAAAATATCTTAGCAAGGAAGATGGCAGATAAAGCATCTACTTTAGGCTGTGTACTTGATAATAAAAACAATAAAAGGATTTGGTAATGAAAAAAATTGTCTTAAAAAGTAGCATTATAGTATGTATAGGGGCAAGTTTTCTCTATGGAAATGCGTCTCAAACAGCATTTCACAAACAACAACTAGATAAAACACTTGTCAAAATAGAAAAGATTGCAAAAGAAGGAAAAGCAAAAAAATTTCCTTCTACTTGTGCTAAAACAGACAGTTCATTATTGAAATATACTTATAAAGATTCCCCTAAAGAACTTTATGACTATTATGACCATGCTAAAAATATTTGTCGTGGTAAACTACATACGATAGCACTCAATGAACAGCTTAAACAAGAAGGAAAAAGTATTTGTAAAAAAATGGAAGTCACTTTACAAATAAATCATCTAAAATCTTTTCTTAAAAAAACCAAGGATATGAAAACATGGGACAACTTTATGTTAGAATATAAACAGACTTGTCCAAATAACTTAAACTTCTAAGGAAAAAACATGAAAAATATACTACTCTCAACCTTTGCTACATTCGCACTCTTACAGACAACAGTCAATGCCGATGCAATCACAGAACAACTTACAGAAGTCATCAAAGCCTATGAAGACATAGATATAAAAAAGTTAAAAATGCAATTACTCTAATCCTCTAAAGCAGAAATATTTTCTGCTTTACAATCCAAAGACACTATTTCTACTTTCTCTTTATCAATACGAGCCACTGTCAATTTTTCTCCCCACAAACATCCTGTATCTAGTCCTAAAACATTCTTATCATGGTATAAACCCAGTGTTGACCAATGTCCAAAGATAATTTTTAAATCTATTTTCGATTTTCTTTCACAGTCAAACCATGGTCTAAGCCCTTTTTCACGCAAATCTTCTGTAGGCTTTCCTTTTTGTTTAAAATTCAGATGATTTTTTTCATCACAAAAACGCATACGAATAAACGAAGAAATCACATATCTATCTGTATCTACTTCTGAAGATTTTTTATCAAGTCTATCCACACCATGAGAAAACATCTCTTCTAGCCATAATTTCACATTGTCGCCTTGAAGCTTCATTTCAATGCGTTTAGCATAACGCATCGCCATTCCCAAATCAAAACTTGGAGAAATCCCTGCATGAGCCATACAATAGCCTAGTTGATAATCCACATGTAAAAACTTTTGATACCGAAGCCAATCAATAAGCTTTGCTGCATTAGGAGATGCAAAAATGGGGTCAAGTGTGGGATTAGACTTTTTGAGTCCATAATAAATGGCTATAAGTGTAATATCATGATTTCCCAAAACTATATGTACAGACTCTTTGATAGAATACAAATACTCTAGCGTTTCCAAAGACCCCTCACCACGATTCACCAAATCTCCTGCTACCCACAACTTATCTTTCTTAGGATTAAAGTCTATTTTCTTTAAGAGTTTTCTAAAAGAAGCATAACAGCCTTGAATATCTCCAATCGCCCAAACAGCCATTAGAAGCCCAATCTTTCTTGATATATTAATGACTTTTTTTCTATACGCATAGAAGCATACGCACCCGATGGAGAAGGTAGATATACGCGTTTTATATCCAAATAGCCAAAATGTAGCTCAAATAATGCTTCTGCTTTTTTACCTGTAAAGGCAAGTTTTTTAATACTAGGGTGGGCTTCCAAAAATCCTGCCAAATCATTTACCGATTCATTTTCCAAAGAAGAATCCAAAGAATTTTCTCTCTCACAACTCTCTATCATATCCCAAAGCCCTAACTTTGCTTCTTTCAGCAACCATAGTTTTTGGTCACGGTTATTAATAGGATAAGTCGTAATCACAGACAAAATCTTCCAAAACTGATTGCGTGGGTGAGCATAATAAAAATCATTCTCAAAAGATTTAATACTAGGAAATGAACCTAAAATAAGCGTTTCCGTGTCTTTAAATATTAAAGGCTCAAAAGGGTGTGCTAAAATCTTTTCTTCCACTTATTTACACGCCTTACGCATATTTTGCACAATCAAAAGTAAGAGCGACAAAGCAAAAATCTTAGAGTTAATCTCAGAGCCTTTATGCGTATTAATAAAAGCCTCAGATTGCGTCATGGCTTCTCCTACACTTTGCATAGCAATAATATCAGGAATATAATATTGAGAAAAAAGCAATGCCGTAGCAAGAATGATAAAAGTTAGCACTTGTGTAAGCGTATCTCTTTCAAACTTTTTAAATTTATAACCCTCATAAAAGACCACAAAAACTATCAAGATATTTACCACATAAGAAAGACGCAAAAAGTTCTCTGTCATAATCTGACCCTCTTGAAACTGTGTCAAAAGTTGTGCATCCACATAAAGATGCGTATTAAAAGTCACTGATGTTACCACAATCCCTGCATAAAGCATCATACCCAACACAGAAGAAGAGAATATTAAATATCCCATCGTTAGCATTCTAAAGTTTTTATTCATATTTTGTCCTTATCTTCACTAAATTTAATCACAAACCCTCTATCAAATCCAGCTAAATCTTTATAAAATTTTATATATTCTACCCCAATTTTATTAACAAAATCTTCTATGGGATTTTTTTGGTCATAACCCATTTCACAAGCCAAATATTTAATATCCCTAGCTTTCACATCCATAATAATCTGCTTCAACAGTTCATCGCCAACTCGTCCCCCAAAAAGGGCTTCTTTGGGTTCATAATCAAGCACATTAGATTCCAAAAGAAAATCCTCAGCAATATAAGGAGGATTAGACAGCACTAATTCTATAGGCTCATTCACTGCATCAATTAAATTAGAATATCTCAGCGTAATTTGCTTTTCCAATCCAAAATGCTTAATATTTTTCCCTGCCACTTCCAAAGGCTTCTCACAAATATCCGTAGCAATACACGCTAACCGAGGAAACTTTCTAGCCAAAACAATAGAAATAGCCCCAGACCCCACACCAATTTCAGCAATTTGTCTTATCTCTTCTTTCTCAATAATCTCAGCCACAAGCTCAATCAAAATCTCAGTCTCAGGTCTAGGAATAAGCACCCCTTTCTCCACAAACAAATCAATATCATAAAAACTAGCAGACCCTACGATATATTCATAAGGCTCATGCTTGGCTCTGCGTTCTATGAGAGATTTAAAAATCTCTAACTCTAATACTTCTTTATCATCATGCGTCATTAAATAAATGCGTTCCACTTTTAAATGATAAGCTAAGAGTAGCTCTGCTTCGTATTGTGGGCGTTCACAAGCTTGTTGAAGTTGATTTTTTGCCCATGAGAGGGTTTGTTTTATTAACATATTCAATTACTTTCTTAAAAATCAAATAAATGCAATTGTTTTAAAGGTTTTTTGCATTTTATAATGTCATCTGTTTGAGATAATATCTGAACTTTCACTTGCTTTGCTATCTCCTCTACCATTGGAATTACTATAGAATTACCTATTCTATTATAGAGTTTTGCTTTTGAACCAAGTAATTTAAAATCATCTTCAAACCCCATTAATCGGTAACACTCCTTCAAAGTTAATTTTCGCACTTTCCCCTCATGATAGACAAAATATCTTCCTGCTGATTCTTGTGATGATAATGTAGGATGTGTTCCCTCCGATGAATATATTCTATTGGGTTGCTTATGTACTCTTGAAAGATGTACGGTATTTGGTCTTGTACCTTTTATTCTAATATTTTTATTTCTATATCCTACAAAAATAAGTCCTGAAGATTGTTTTTTAGGATTTTCAATCAATGTATATTCTTCTTCACTCAAATACTCTATTTGACCAGTGTCATCTTCTAAAATATCTTTTACATAAATTGCTTCTTGTATCTTAAATTTATTAAAATCAAATTTGATGCCATTTAATGAACCTACTATTATTGTCCGTTCTCTATTTTGTGGTACACCAAAATCTTTAGCATTAAGAACTTGCCAAGAAGTTGTATATCCTAATTCATTTAAAGTATTCAACACAACCTTTAAAGTATTTCCCTTGTCATGACTTTTAAAATGTTTTACATTTTCCAAAACAATCACTTTTGGTTTTTTCTCTTTTAATATTCTTTCTATATCAAAAAAAAGTGTTCCCCTCGTATCATTAAAACCTTTTTTTTCTCCTGCAATACTAAAAGGCTGACAAGGAAAACCTGCCAATAAAATATCATGGTTTGGTATCTCTTTTTCATCTATTGTTGTGATGTCTTTAAAAACTGTTTCATTATAGTTAGCTTCATACATTTCTCCTGCATGTTCATCTATTTCTGATGAAAATACACAGTTACAATCATTACTCTCAAAGCCTATTCTAAATCCACCAATTCCT